>Ga0070733_10000706_pt1 | contig 26283 bp, 23 predicted proteins | sample Coa_R1_9_FD_66450 | JGI IMG/M metagenome (GOLD analysis project Ga0070733, IMG submission 66450) | Surface soil microbial communities from Centralia Pennsylvania, which are recovering from an underground coalmine fire - Coalmine... | ecosystem: Environmental > Terrestrial > Soil > Unclassified ...
GCAATCTGCGGGGCATGCGACAGGTCGATGCCGAACATCCAGTAATACGTTGAGCACCGGCTTGCCTGCTCGTCACGGCGCAGCCGCCCGGAGGTGGTCCAGACCATCGACGGCGCAGCGTCTCCATAGACCAGGAACTCCAGGTTACGCCAGAAGAGCTGGCTTGCCGGGCTGGGCGTCTCGAGTTCCCCTCCGTGAATATATTTATTCAGCAATTTGCTGAAAATTTCATAAATTCGCGTGTTCTCGATGATATATGCATAGATCAGGTGGTCCCAGTTCGTCGCGTGAAACGGTCCGGCCGGTTTCGTCAGTTGGTCAATCCCCAGCCATCCTAATCCCGGTTGTTGGAAAGGTGTCAGGAATGCGGCGCCCAGGAGCGGAGGCACCAATGACGTATTCGCGGTCGGCACAATCGGGTACGTAGCCGGCCAGGCATAACCCGGATTGAAGGACGCGCTCAGAAGAGGGTAGGTGAGATCCAGAGACCAGGAAACAAACGGGGAACTGATCGGGGTTGACGCCGCATTATAGCGATTCAGCCAAACCGTCTCGATGATCGCAGAGAGCTGCAACGGATGGTAGCTGAACAGGCTATTGATGTTGGCTGTGACGTCCTGGGACTGGGCGCTGGTGTTTGGATGAGGGGTTACAAGTTGGCGAAACATTATCGAAATCCTTTCAGCAATCGTTTAAATTCGAGCTTATTTCGGAGATGTTATTTGATCAACGGCTGGATCACCGCCTGGCCGGGATAGGCTGCGCGGCTGTAGCCCTTCGTTCTCAGCCAGTACTCGGGTCCATCCAGGCTCTGAAGGAGTGTTACTAGCTCTTGATAGTCGCTCTGTTCTTGAGGAGTGCTCGGACTCCCGGTGAAGTCGGCGAGTTCCTGCTCCATAGCCATGTCCGACGCGGCTATCTCCTCAATGGCGGCGAAAGCCGCCTTTTCAATTGGCGTGGATGGTTTTGTTGATCTTGCCATGTTCTTCTCCAATTTGTCTTTTTCTAACTAGGCTGCCCTGGCCGTGATATTTCCCAGCCTGATCATCCAGTCCTCTTGTTGCTTCAGGACGGCGGCCCCGTGCTCCGGTTCCGTTGCATATCGCAAACCGGTGAGCGCCGTAAGTCGAACACATTCGTTCCAGATCCAATGGCTCGACGTGAAAATGGAGCCGCCGGCTTTGCGCTCCATCTCGCGGAGCGCGCCAGGGGAGACGCGTTGCGGGTCAACCATCTCAGCCAGAGTTTTCCCTCGGAAACAGGGCATTCGCGTGAGCAGCGCGGCTTCAACAATGCGCGGCAGCAGCGGGACGACCGCTCTCACCACAGTTCCCGAAAATTGTGGCGCGTCGCGAATCGGATAGAGTTGTTCCCACGAGGAAGCCAGCTCGTCCCAGGGTCCCATGCCATAAAAGCGTCGGCACATTTCCACCCCCAACAATACGCGCAGGTAGCTGATCGGGTGAGGATCTCCCGGTAGAAGGCGAAACACCTCAGCACCGCGGCCGGCGACGACATCGGACAAAGCGACCACGGCGGCGTACCCGCTATAAGCGAAGGCGAAGGCGTCCGCAGCTATTTCGCTCGCCCAGCTTGCGACGATCTCCACGATCTCGGTCGCCGCCCCGGCCAGCCGAGCGCGGAGGGCTTCCGCGAAGACCTCGTTCCAGCCCGTGATTCCGGCTACCTGGTGGCCGCACTCGTGGAACAAGGAGGTGGTCCGGAATCGATTGTGATACGTCAGCCGGATGGCCGCGATCGGGCTGAGCGAACCGTCCCAGAGTCTGGTGCCAATCCTTAGGATGGAAGCTCCAATGCCGGTCGTGAAATAGGTCATGATCGGAGGCACTGGAACGCTGAGCTGCTCCAGCGCGCCGCGAACCACGCGATCCGCCATCACATCGCAGGCTCGAAGTTGCAAGCCCACCTCGGGATTGGCACGCGCCCGCACGGCCGCGACATAGAAGTCGACCAGCAACTCGGTTTGCAGATAGCGCTTCCGGAACAGCGCGACGTGATCCGCCACTCGTTCCAGTTCCGCACGAGATTGGGCCGCGTTAAAGCCCGCGCGCACCGCCACGGCTTCCCTCTTCAACTGCTCGCGAGCCTGTTTCAGCCCGCCCCGCAAAGTCACACCCACGTACCGTTCCAGGCTGGCCCACGCTTCGGGCGAGGCGGTGGCCTCGAAGTCGTCCAGGCGCTCCGCCGCACCCTCCCAGTGATTAATCTGGCGCAACACCTGCGAGCGGAGCCCGACGCTCACCCGCTCCGTAACGGCCATTCTGGCTTCAGTACTCATCCGAATTAATCTCGCAACCGGTGAATGGTGTAGCCCGTACGCGCGATCACCTGGAAGGCCGGGGTTCCCTTGGGCCAGCCCGCGAGCGCAAACTCTTTCACAGGCTTCCCCTGGGACAACTGCTGGAGCAGATCCATTCCCGGAATCTTGGTCATGGTGATTCGCAGAGTCACACCATCATGGTGGGACGCACAAGCCTTCTTGAAGTCAGCGGTGTTATTTCGCAGATATTGCGCCAACTGTACCTGGGCCCATTCGCTGATTTTGGCTCCCAGGTGATGGCTTGCCTGTCCCAGCCAGGGCTGCACCTTGCGATGTAAATTCGGTGTTTCGTTGACCACCATGAGCTCGGGAGGAAGATGCCGATGGGCGATGGCCATTTTAAGAGCCTCGGTGGTCCGCCTCAACAACGGTTTGATGCGCTTGAAGGCAGCGGCCGCGTTACTTCCTTTTGCCAGGTCCGCCGAGACTCGCTGGCACAGCGGCTCGCTGAGATACAGCCACAGCCGGATCTCGCCACGCGGAACATTGATGAGAAGCTCCGAGTGGATGGCGCGGCCGTGATGGGGCCGGCGGCCGGTTGGCGGCTCAATCCGATACAGCCTCTGGTTGACGTGAAGTTTCTGAGGGGTGGCCATATAAGCCGCGGGCGTGTGACGACCAAGACTGGCATTCTGGCCCAGCAGCGCGCCGGCAGCGTGCGGTGTAAGCGGATGCAATTGAGATGCTTTGAATCCTTCAGCTCGAGCAATCGTGCTGCCGCGAGTTCCGGGCAGCGCCTGGTACAAAGTCACCTTCCCCTTGAAGGAGCGTCCCTCTTGCAGACCGTGCTGATCCTGAAGGTGATCATGGAGCGTGGATCTGCCGAAGGTTTCGACCGTACTCGCTACCCGCGGAGAGACTTCTACCGGAAGCGAGTCGCTGTATTTCGCGTATCGCTTTTTGCCCGATTTTTCGGGCATGCGGGACCACTTTCCGTTCTGCTCAACACTCTCCCGCAATTCCGGTTTGATTACTGAGTTTGGAAAGTAAGCGGCGGCGGCGTTCTCGAAGGCTTCGTGCACCGCATCGCTTAGCAGGGTTTGATTTTCCAGCACATGCGGAGGCAGTTCCGCGACGGAGTTCAACGTCTCTTCTACCGTGGCCGCCAGCGACTCCGCGGCCATGGTGCGCGGCTCCTGGCCGGTTTCAAGCCCGAAAATTCGAAGCCCAGCGTCGGCGATGGAAGGCGCCAGCAACTTGGCCGGCTCAGCGCCAATCAGCGGCTTGATGAGTCCGCTAAGCAGGTTCCCCAGAAACGCCACAAGTTTCGGCCGCCCAATGATCGTAATTGCTGTCTTCGCGGCGGGCCAAAGCAGCGCCGGAACGAACTGTTCCATTACAGGCGCCGGGCTCTCGCCTGGCTGTAGCCGGGAGAGCTCATTAATCAGTTGCTCTCGTGTAGCGTCCAACTCTGCGATAGGAGATGCGTAGTTTTCGTTTTCGCTTTCGCCGTAGCTGGAGACCAGATGATCGATCTCGGCCTCATCGGGCGTGAGCAGGAGTTGCGCCACTTGAACGTCAAACTCAGCCTCCAGGCGTGCTGCGTCAGCTGCCGCGGGTAGAACTTCCGATTCAGTTTGTTCGCTGGCTTCGTTTTCGGTCTCCTGCCCGATCGCCTTGAACAGGCGGTCCGACAGCTTCTGTCCGAGCGGGCGCAGCGCCGGAGGAAGCTGATTCAGCGCGAATTTCACCACGTGCTTCAGCAGAAAGCTTCCCAGCATCTTCAGCGGCTTCAGTAAGGGACCCAGAGCCAGCTTCCCGATCGCCGCCAAGCCTTTTCCAGCCAGCTTCACCGCGCCTTGCACGCCCTTCTTGGCCAGATTCACTGCCCCGGAAACCAGCTTGCCGGCCTTACGCAGCAGCCCACCGAGAAACTGTTCGGAGGCGGGAGACATCGGTACTCCAGTGGGCAGCACTTCGCTGGAGATGCGCTCGATCTCGGTATCCGTCAGCGACTCGGCTTCATAACCCTCCAGGCGTTCGAAGAAACGATCGAGCAGCGCTTCGGCCTCCGCGGCCAAAGGCGCGAAGTGATCGTTGAGCAGCCGCTCAGCTTCCAGATCGCGAGTCTCCCGGTCTCCGTACTCGCCCGCGAGCTGCTCTGCATGCGCTTCCACGGCCTCGTCTGCAAGTTGCTCCAGAGCTTCGCGGAACAGAGTGTCTTTCAGCTCCGCGGTGATCTCGCTAAAGGCAGCGACTTCAGGAGCCGCAGCCTCGGTCTCTCCCGCCTCTGACGATTCTCCCGGAAGAAAGGGTGTAGTAAACTCCCAATTTCCGGAAAACGACTCGCCGGCATATGTCTCGTGAAGGGGTTCTTCCTGTTCGTGGATCCGAGGATCGACAAAGGGTGTCTCGGAGAAGGCCTGCTCGGCATATGCTTCCGCTTCACCCGCGTATCCGTTATGCACTGGACTCAACATGTATCACCTTCCTTGGCAGGAAACTTCTACACTTTGTCATGCCTTCCAACACATGTCCGTGCGCTACCACACAGACCGCGAGCGGAAAAGATAATATAAATTCCAGTGTGGAGTAAAGACCTAGTCATGCATTCGCAAAGGCTGGTGACCAATGCACACTGGAACGAAAACTGAGCCGTCTGTCAACCGGCTTTTGAGCAGCCTCTCAAGTGCGGAATACGAACGGTTGTTGCCTCACTTGCATCGGGTCAGCCTCCGTCTCGGAGATGTGATTGCGGATGCGACGGATCGCCTGAGCGTGGCCTACTTTCCGACCACTGCGATAGTCTCGTTAGTGTGCGGCATGCAGGACGGCGCCACCGCTGAAATCGCCCTGATTGGAAACGATGGCATATTGGGTACCTCGCTCTTCTTGGGTGGTGGCAGAACCACCAACAGCGCGATCGTGGGACTGGCCGGAGAAGCGTATCGCATGGATGCTCAAGTCCTGCGCGATGAATTCGCCCGCTACGCTGCGTTTCAGCGAATCTTACTCAGGTACACCGGGACTCTCATGGCGCAGATCTCGCTCACTGCCGCCTGCAACTGTACCCACACCCTCGAGAAGCGGTTCTGCCGCTGGCTGCTGCTGGCCCGCGATCGTGCCACCTCCGACGAGCTGCTAATGACGCAGGAATTTATTGCGCGCCTGTTGGGCGGCCGGCGCGAAACCGTGACTGTGGCCGCGGGACGCCTCCAGGATGCCGGATTGATTCGATACTCGCGCGGTCGAATTACGATTGTCGATCGGATCGGTCTTGAAAAAGCGGTTTGTGAATGCTATTGGGCCTTGACGGCGGAGTGCAATAGGACGTTTGTTCAGGATGGCGTCGAGCGCCGCCTACCGGCATTCGAGGTTGTCTCCAGAAGCCACACCAGCAGAGCCGCTGGTTGATGCAAGTGATTCCAGCAAGCGGTCGCGAACGAATGGAATTCCTCACGGGCGCCGCTACTCTCCTCGTAAAGCGCGCTAGGGCACAGACGGCTGCCTCAAGATGGCTTATCTTCGATCGGTGCGGTTCGCGTAACCGCAAAATAATTCTGAGGCGTTGTGGCGAAGAACAAATATGGTGGTGCGAATATCCTTGTGGTGGCGGATCTTGAATATCTCCGCGTTGGAATAAGAGCACTGCTTGAGAAGGAATACTGGGTCAAAACCGCGGCAGACGAGGACGACGCGATCGACGCGGCAACACGGTTTCGGCCTGATCTCATTTTGATCAGTCTCGACCAATCCCCTGATGACGTCACTGCCTGCGCTCGCCGAGTGCGGGCTCGAGCAAGGCTGAGCGAGAGTGTTCCCATCGTAATGTTTTGCATTCTGACGATCGCGGAGGGCGCGGAAGTGCACGTTGGAAGAAATACGTATGCGACGCGGCCGGGCAGCTTCAATCAGCTCAGGAGACTGCTGCCCCGGCTTCTTCAGGGAGCGGAAGCTGCGCTTTGACACCGCGCGGCTTCGAGCGCGTCCGCAATTTGTCTGCGTACTTCAGCCCGTTTCCAGAGTTAGGGGCCCTTTAAGAGTCTGGCCTCCCGCCAGTTCCCGCCCGGCCAGCAAGTCGGCCACTTCAAGGATGCCAGCATGGTGGCTCTGCTGCTGTGCGTTTGCACTTTCCAGACTTCCGCTGAGCGATCGTCTCGACGAAGAACTGCAACGCTCCCCGAGTTGGGAACCGTCGACAGGAAACGTCGCCAGGCCGGACAGGTCGCGGAGTGGACGTGCGTGCGGGCGGCTCGATACGAATTCATATGCGGGCACCGGACGGAGTCATCTATCCGATGACCGGTGTTTATCACGAGATCGCGGAGCCGGAACGGCTCGTCTTTGCGGCGTCCGCGTTGGACGACAAAGGCGATCCGCTTTTTGAACAACTGGCTACGATCACGTTCTCCGAGGACGGCGGCAAGACGAGACTGACGGTGCACGCGAGCTTCTCGAAGGTGACTCCGGAAGCGGCGCGGCATCTTGCAGGCGCGGAGACAGGGTGGAACATGCCCCTCGACCGACTGGCGGAGTTGCTCCGCGACTAGTTTCCGGAGGGCTTCTCGACGTGGTCGATGACCAGAAACTCCACGAGGCCTTTAGCTGATTCGAGCTTGAGGCCGAGTTTCTGGATAGCCGTGAAAATCGAAGGGCCAGCTCCATCGCCCGAGGGAGTAGGATCGTGGCTGCCAAAGAGGTTTCCGGGCGCGGCGCCGTCGAGGACAAATTCCAGGCGGAAATCGAAGACTCCGGAGACTCCGGTCTTATCGAGGACGGGGCGATCGAGCCCCAACGAGCCCGAAAAATCGGCCATGCTCATCGCGTGCACGTCCAACGTCATGTTCTGTCCGTTCGACCGCATGTTTACGACGCCGCACGGATCCGGGGGCAGGCAGACTTCCTCCAACGGCTGAAGCTTGAACCCGCTCCTGGCCACTGTGAGTGCATAGACCGGACGTTCCCTCATTTCGCGATGGACTCTCAGCTTGAAGCGGTCTTCGAGAAGCGTTTGAAGCATCGGGCCGGCCATCATCTCCTCTCGCGGGTTGCCGTCCGCTCTGGCTTCGATGTCGAAGCGGTCGGCATCGATCCATCCCGGTCCACCCGAAATCTGAAGAGGCTGAGGAGTGAGCGTCGCACCATTCGCGTAGAGTCCATACGCAAATTGGACCAGCTCTTTTACAGTGTTGCATCTCATCGTCAACTTTCCTGGCGACCCGCTGCCGCCGTCGCAATGGGGACCGAAGTTCAGTTCGCTGGGGCTGGGCCGGATGGTAGCGACATCGAAGTGAGGCCGCTGCGCTTGGGATCGACCGCAAACAGCTAGCACCGCCGACACCGCAACGGCCATAGCACTGCGCGCCACGTTATTCCCCCGTCCAGTCACGCAAGCGGGTGGAAGGAATCACTACAGCGCGTTTGAAGTGATCGACAGGCTCATACGCTTCACCGATGATCTGCGACTCCCCGAGTTGGGAACCATCGACGGGAAACGTCGCCAGACCGGACAGGTCGCGGAATTGAAGGCTCCGACCCGGCGGAGGCATCACCAGCAACTCGTCGAAATAAGGCGAGTAGTCCCCGTTACATTGGAACTGCGGAGGATTGCTGCGGCCGCTGGGCATGTGCTGCAAGCGCCCCCAAAAGCAGGAGGGCGCTTCCTCCAACGGCACACAGCCCAGACGGACGGCGGTTTCGGCGACGTTGACCTTAGTCAGGCACTTTCCAAAACCGGGGATGCTGGCGCTGCCGCCGACGGCGGGGATCGTGTGCGCTCCCGTGCCGCGGAAGAGGGTCAGCCAAAGACTGATCTCCAACTGCCCGGGTTGATCTTGCAATCGCTGGTAGACATCGTCGCGAACGAACACCTCCAGGTGCGTCACAGGCACTCCTTCGCCCGCCTCCTGGCGGATCGAAAGTTCTCCGGATCCGACGCTGGTGAACGCTCCGCTCGAATCGCGCAGCCGCACCTCCGCGCGATCGGAGATCAGGGCCGAACCTGCTGGGAGGTTCTCGAATCGAAGGGGCAGATAGATGCCCACTGCGCCGGCGACGGCGCCCAAGGAAGTGACACGATGGCCTCGCCCAAGCCCTGGATCGAAGGAGAGGGCGACGGCGGAAGCAACGCCGGGATTCGGCGACATGCGCTGCTCGATCCCGAAGGCCACGTTCCAAGGTGTGAAAGCGCAGAGCAGCACCAGGACGACAGCTCCTGCGGCCAAGCCTCGTGCAGTGATCGTGCGCCGCCGGAAATACTGCAAACTTAGAACGACCGCGGCCCCGGCCAACCCCACCACCGATTGCGCTGCTTCCGGAATCCAAGACAATCCGCTGGCAGCCACTAGTGAATGACGGGAGATCGTCTGATCCAGGATGAAGAGGAACCCAACGAAACTTAGAAACACGATGAATCCAGCCACGAGGGCTTCCATGAAATTCCTGGTTAGCGAAGCGAATGCGAGCAAAGGCACGCTGAAAGCGACAAGCACGAACAGGCCGTGCGAGGCTGCGGCGGCAAGCGATGGTCCGAACGCGAACCCGTTGGCGAGCCCTCGAAAAAGATCGGCCAAGAGCATAGGGCCATGCACGGCGATCAGCACGAACAGTAACTTGGCGAGCAGGAGGTCTCTACGACGGATGGGCCGCACCAGCCAGTCCTGCCGCACTCCGGGAATCGCGTCCTGGTGAACGACGGCCGCGATCAAGAAGGGAATGCCGGCCAATATGGCCAGAATCATGAGCGGCATCAAAGAGTTCAGCGAACGGTTGTCCTGGAACGGGCTCATCTTGACCAGCAGCGCGGCGTTGGCGAACTGCACCAGCGCCATGATGACCGCGAACCTCCACTGGAGCTTCCAGTCTTTCTTAAAAATGTGCCAGATCATAGGGCTCCTTCTTGTTCGCGGGCGGCCCGAGCTGCACGAGCCAGAGTCGTAAAAATGGACCGCAGCGCCATCGCTTCGGTGTCGATGTTGCGGACTCCGCTCAGCACCGATCGAACGCGCTCGCCCAAGCCGTTTTCGGCGAAACGCGCATCGACGAACGTCAGAACGCTGCCGGCGGTGCGAACGTACAGCCAGTCTTTAGGAACCTGGCCCGGGATGGCCGCTTCGCGCTCCAGCGTGACGTGCACCTCGCGAAAGCGGGCGTTCAGATCGCCCATCGATTCTTCAAACAGCAGGCGGCCCTCGTCCAGGAACGCTACGTGGGTGGCGACACCGTCGATCTCGCCCAGTTCATGGGAGGACATCAGCACGGTCATCTCGCCGGCTTGCGAGAGCAGCTCCTCCATGAACTCATCGCGGACCAACGGGTCGAGGCCGCTGAAGGGTTCGTCGAGCACCAGCAGCTTCGGCTTAAACGGTAGCGCGCAGGCTAGCGACATCTTCATGCGCATGCCGTGCGAAAGGTCGCGAATCTTGCGTTCGGGCGGAAGGCGCAGCTGGCGGCGGATGGAATCTTCGCGCTCGCGGTCCCAGGTGGGATAGAAGGGCCGCAGATAGTCGAGGTACTCGGCCACCGTCAGCGCGCCCGGCATGTCCTGGTTTTCCGACACGTAGCCGATTTGCGCGAGCTCGCGCGGGGAGAGGCGTCGCGAGTCGACACCCAGGACGGTAGCGCTGCCGCGCGTGGCCTCGAGGATGTTCATCAGGATCTTGATGGTAGTGGTCTTGCCCGCGCCGTTGGCGCCGATCAAGGCATAGGCGCTGCCATCGGGGACGGTAAAGCTGAGGCCTCGCAGCGCGTCATTGCCGCTAATTCCGCGCCCAAAGCGCTTCCACAAATTCTCAACTTGAATCATTTGCGACTCTCCTCCACTGACCGGTCGAGCAGGGAACGATCGAGCTTGGCCCATTGCATAGACACGGCGTCCACCACCTCCGGCAGCTCCAGTCCCACGCGTTTTGCTTCCACCACCAACTGTTCGACTTCCTGTTGTAAGAGCCGTTTCCGGTCGCCCGCGCGAGGCTCCGGCAGCCGCGCGACCACGGTTCCCACGCCGGGCTTGGCTTCGAGCAGGCGTTCCTGGATCAGGTGCTGCACCACCTTGTGCGCAGTGTTGGGATGGATCTTCAATCCTGCCGCCAACGTCCGCACGGACGGAAACGGCTGCCCCGGGAGATACTCGCCGCTGATGAACGCCCGCTTGGCGGCATACACCACCTGGTCGAAGATGGATTCCCCGGGGCGCAGGCTGAACCGGAACAGTGTCACAGCAATAATGTGACACGTGTGACGGTAACTGTCAAGCGGAAAATCACCGCGGAGGGCCGCGCCGCATTAGCGGTAAAATCGTTCGATACCGTATGCCTCTCGCCAGCGGAACCCGTTTGGGGCCCTATGAGATCCTTGCGCCGATCGGAGCGGGCGGGATGGGCCACGTGTACAAGGCGCGCGATACGCGGCTGGACCGCATCGTCGCGATCAAGGTTCTTCCCACGGACAAGATTGCGGACCCGGAGCGCAAACAGCGTTTCCGTCAGGAGGCGAAGGCCGCCTCATCGCTGAACCATCCCAACATCATCACCATTTACGACATCGGCTCGGAGGACGGCATCGACTACCTGGCCATGGAGTTCGTGGCAGGTAAGACCCTGGACCAATTGACTCCGCGCAACGGCATGCGCATCGGAGAACTGCTGGGCTACGCCGCGCAGGTTGCCGACGCACTCGCGAAGGCGCATCAGGCGGGAATCGTGCATCGGGATCTGAAACCCACCAACGTCATGGTTTCCTCGGAGGGTCTGGTGAAGGTGCTCGATTTCGGGCTCGCCAAACTTACGCAGCCGTCGAGCGGCGCGGATGACGCGACCAAGACGATGGCGGCCCTGACCAGCGACGGCGCGATCCTGGGCACCACCTGCTACATGTCGCCGGAGCAAGCCGAAGCCAAACCCGTGGATAGCCGCTCCGATGTCTTCTCCTTCGGAACGATGCTCTATGAAATGACCACCGGGCAGCGCCCGTTTCAGGGCCAATCGCAGGTTGCCGTGTTGTCGGCAATCTTGCGCGAGGAGCCCAAAAGCGTCGGCGAAATTCGCCCGGAGATCCCCAACGAGCTGACGCGCGTGATCGCCCGCTGCCTGCGCAAGGACCCCTCGCGGCGCTTTCAGCACATGGACGATCTTAAAGTCGCGCTGGAGGAACTGAAGGAGGAGTCGGACTCCGGCATTCTTTCGTCGTCTTCGGTACGAGTTGCCATGGCCCCTGCTGCGCCATCGAACAGAAGGTGGGTCTGGATCGGGGCCGGCGCCGCGCTGTTGATTGGGGTTGCGATTGCGAGCTGGCGGCTCAAGACGACGGCCGCGGTGCCTGAGGCGCCGCTCCAGCCGATCCCGCTTACCAGTTATCGGGGAAGCGAAAGCCACCCGAGTTTCTCGCCGGATGGAAATCAGGTTGCGTTCACCTGGAACGGTGAAAAGGAAGGCATTTTCGATATTTACGTCAAACTGATTGGTCCCGGCGCGCCTTTGCGGCTCACCAGCGGCTCCGAGGACAGTGAATCTCCGATGTGGTCGCCGGATGGCCGGAGCATCGCCTTTACCCGCGGGAACTCCGATCAGAAGTTTTCCGTCGTCATCGTGCCGGCCTTGGGGGGCCCGAACGGCGAGTGGGCAATTACACGAGCGCCAGTCCCGGCAGCGGCATTCCCCTTCCGTCTTTGTGCTGGACACCGGACTCCAAGGCACTGATCGTGTCCACGGACCTGGCGCCCGAACAACCCAACAGTCTTGTGCTTGTGTCCTTGGAGACCGGCGAGACCCGGACGCTCACGCATCCGCCTTCGCAAGTCCGCGGAGACATCCGTCCCGCGATATCTTCGGATGGCCGCAGCCTTGCCTTCATCCGCACCAACGGAACGCTCCGCGATCTGTGGATGCTGCCGCTTGGGGAGGGCCTCGAACCTCGAGGCGAGCCGACGCAACTGCCGGTGGGAGGACTCGCTCTCACAAACTTGGAATGGATGCCGGATAGCCGTGACCTGCTATTTTCCGCGGGCGCTTCCAATGGTAGCCAACTCTATCGCGTTCCAGTATCCGGGTCAGCGAAGCCTCATCTCTTGGCCGGCACGGGCGTAGGCACGGGTGGTCCTTCCGTATCTTTGCAAGGTCATCGGCTGGCATATTGGATTGGCACGGAGGATACGAACATTTGGAGAGTCGATCTCGGCTCGAAGTCGGCGTCTCGGGATGATGGTTTATCCTCCACATTTCGGGATGTGTTTCCGCAGTACTCCTCGGATGGGAAACGCGTCACGTTCTATTCGAATCGAGGAGGAAAGTTCGATATTTGGATAGCCAACGCGGATGGATCGCAGGCGGCCCGAATCACTTCGATGAATGCGAACACCACCGGAAGTCCGCGTTGGTCCCCCGATGGGCAGCAGATTGCGTTTGACTCCAACGTGGGCGGCGAATATCACGCGTACGCGATCTCTGTCGATGGCGGACAACCGCGAAAGCTGGACCAGGACGAAAGCTTCACGGCAAATTGGTCGCACGACGGACGCTGGATTTATTTCGCCTCCAAACGCAGTGGCGACTATCAAATCTGGAAAATGTCCGCGCAGGGGGGCGTCCCCGTTCAGCTCACGCACGGCGGAGCAATCGCGCCCACGGAGTCTCCGGACGGCAAGACACTGTACTTCACCAAGGAAGCCGGAACGGATGGTCTCTGGAAAATGCCGGTGGAGGGCGGGCCAGAAACGCGCGTGATTCCGGACGTTTATCGTTACAATTACGCGGTGACCGAGAAGGGAATCTATTTCGCGCCGAATGGGACGCGAGACCAAACCTCTTCGATTCAGTTCCTGAACTTCGCAACGGGAATGGCGACGTCGATCGTCAAGGTACAAAAACCGCTGGACCTGGGACTCACCGTTTCTCCGGACGGCCGCACGCTTCTTTACACGCAGGTCGATAGCGCCGGACGAGACCTGATGCTGGTGGAAAATTTCCGATAGCTAGCCCGCAAAGGGTGCAGCGGCACCCTCATTTCAAGTCAAGTAACAATGCCGCCGCACTCCGTTTTGCGGGCTGTTACTTAGAAGCTGTCAAGAAGAATGGTCGTGGATGATCTTCCAACCCGCCGCGGATCGCCGCAGGACTAACGTGAATCGGCCGCTTGCATCGCCTCCGGCCGCAGCCGTCCGTTTCAATTCGTACTTGCCAGTCGCCAGAACCACGTCCGCAGCCAGGATCCGGATCTCGAGTTCACTAAAGGCCAACGTCCCCATCGCCTCGCGATCGGGATAGTTCCGGCGGTAACGTTCGAGAATCGCCTGGACGCCGCCGTGCGTGACCTCGCGGCCGATGAAAGTGGTTTCGGGCGAGTCTTCATAATCGGAGGCGAACGTGGCGAGATCCCCTCGATTCCACGCCGCCTCGGAATTCTTCAGCAGCGCGCGAATCTCGTCGGCTTGTGCGAATAGCAGGGGCGTCCAGCAAAAAAGAAATAGCCAGCGGAACATGCCGACGATTATAGTGGAACGCAACTGACCGGATTACCGCGCCGCCGCCGCGCTGAAGGCCGCCTTGGCCTGGCCGTAGGCCCAATCTAGCCAGGGAAGAAGCGCCTGGATGTCGGAAGTCTCAACCGTCGCGCCGCCCCAGATCCGCAGTCCCACCGGCGCGTCGCGATACGCTCCGATGTCGTACGCGGCGCGTTCCTTCTCCAGCATCGAGACGATGGACTTGGCGTGGGCGCTTTGTTCGTCGCCCGAGAGCGCGCTAAACGCCGGATCCTTGATCTTGAGGCAAATGGAAGTGCTCGACCGGCTGGATTTTTCTTCGGCAAGGAACGCGGCCCAGGACGACTGCGCGACCCATTCTTCGATCGCTTTCAGATTTGTGCGGGACCTCGCGATCAGCGCCGGCAAACCACCGATGGACTCGGCCCATTTCAAGCTGTCCAAAGCATCTTCCACGCACAGCATGGAGGGCGTGTTGATGGTCTCGCCTTGAAAGATTCCGCCGATGAGTTTGCCGCTCTTGGTCATTTGAAAAATCTTGGGTAGGGGGCGATCGGGCGTGAACGTTTCCAGGCGGTGTACTGCTCTGGGACTGAGTGCGATCATTCCGTGCGCGCCCTCTCCTCCCAGGACTTTCTGCCAGGACCAAGTGACCACGTCCAGCTTGTCCCAGGGAATCTCCATCGCGAACACGGCCGACGTGGCGTCGCAGATTGAGAGCCCGCTCCGATCGGTGGCGATCCAATCACCGCCCGGAATACGTACCCCGGAAGTGGTTCCATTCCAGGCGAAAATTACATCATTTGACCAGTCCACTTGACCCAGATCGGGAAGCTTGCCGTAATCCGCCTTGAAGATGCGCAGGTCTTTCAATCGAAGCTGGCTCTTGCAGTCGCTGGCCCAGCCGCTGCTGAAGCTCTCCCATGCCAGGACGTCGACTCCGCGTTCCCCGAGCATTGACCACAACGCCATCTCCACGGCGCCTGTGTCGGAAGCGGGAACGATGCCGAGCACGTACGATTCAGGAATGCCCAGCATTTTCTTGCTGCGCTCGATCACTTCCGCTAGCTTGTTCTTGCCGAGTTTGGCGCGATGCGACCGGCCGAGCGCAGCATCCTTGAGCGCGTCGAAGCTCCAGCCCGGCCGCTTGGCGCAAGGTCCGGAGGAGAAACAGGGATTCTTGGGTGTGTGAGTAGGCTTCATTTTTGCTAGTTGAGACCGTGCGTCATCGATTGGTGAACGCGAGCGTGTTGGTCTAGAACTAGCTTACCTCGCTGGACCCCGCTGTCGAGAAGTCGTCCGTTCAAGCTCTGCTAAACTGAAGCCCATGAAGGGCCTGTGCACGTGCATTCTCATGACCGCGGCGTTTGTGGCAGCTAGTGGTCCCGCGTCTGCCCAGACGCCGGATTGGCCCAAGGTCGACGAAGAAACCATGCGCCACTACCAGGCGCTGGTACGCATCGACTCGACTGATCCGCCGGGCAATGAAACGCAGGTGGTCGAGTATGTAAAGAAAGTCCTGGAGGCCGAATCGATCCCCGTGATCGTCGCCGCCAAGGATCCGGCGCGCGCGAATCTGATCGCGCGTCTGAAAGGCAACGGATCGAAGAAGCCGCTGCTGATCATGGGCCACAGCGATACCGTCAAGGTGGACCCGGCTAAGTGGAGCTTTCCGCCCTTCAGCGCTACGCGGCAAGGCGGCTACATCTACGGGCGCGGCACCATCGACGACAAGAGCGATCTCACCGCCGCGATGATGACGATGCTGCTGCTGAAGCGGTCCAAGACGCCAATGGACCGGGACGTTATCTTCGTCTCGGAAGCGGGGGAAGAAGCGGCGACCGGTGTGGGCATCGACTACCTGGTAAAAGAACATTGGAACGACATCGAAGCCGAAACCTGTCTTGCCGAAACCGGCGGCGTGAAGCGTCGCAACGGACAGGCGATTTATGCCGTTGTGGAGACCACCGAAAAGCAGCCCAAGGGCGCGAAGCTGGTGGCGAGAGGGCCTGCGGGGCATGGCTCGCGCCCGATGCGTTCGAATGCCGTAGTGCACTTGGCCCAGGCGGTGGAAAAGCTCGCGCTGTGGGATCCGCCGATGCGGCTGAATGACACGACGCGGACGTATTTCGAAAAGCTCGCCACGGTCACTGGCCCGGAGGAATCGGCGCGCTACAAAGGGCTGCTCGATCCACAGAAGGCGCCGGCGATTCGCGAATATCTGGCGGAGCATGATCCGCTGTCGTATTCGATGCTGCACACCTCGATTTCTCCGAACATCTTTCAAGCCGGCTATCAGGTCAACGTGATTCCATCGGAGGCAACGGCCACGCTGGACATCCGCGCGCTGCCTGGCGAAGACATCGCCGCGTTCTACGAAATGATGCGCAAGGTGATCAACGATCCGGCGGTGGAGCTTATTCCAGACGCGGCCAACGCCCGTCCGGCGGCTGCGCCGTCGCGTATCGATTCCGATGCGTTCCATGCAATCGAGGCCGCGTATCGAAAGATCTACGGGGTCGCGACGCTCCCGTTCATGCAGACCAGCGCGACCGATATGGCGTTTCTGCGGGGCAAGGGCGTGCAGTGCTACGGGGTCGGGCCCATGGTGGATGAAGAGGACGCCGCCAAGGGATTCGGGGCGCATAGTGATCAGGAGCGGCTGCTCGAAGCGTCCCTGTATCAGCACGTGCAGTTCTTTTGGGAAGCCGTGACCTCCATCGCGGGCAGGTAGGCCTCCAGGCTCGCCTTTGCCGGACGGCAGGGGGCGGATTCAAAAGCTCGACATGACCCGGATTGAAACTTTTTGAATCCGAAGCAATCTCACAAGTAGGGGCCTAAGAGGTGGGGTTACCACCGTTCGCCAGGCCAGAGTCTATGAATCGGAGGTGCTTGCGAGTATCGCTGGCGGGATTGCTTCTGGGCACAGCGTTCGCCCGCGCCAACATGACTCTCCTGGTGGAGGAGCCGTTTGGGACATTCGGCGGAATGAATCCAACCGGACATGCCGCTCTCTATTTCTCGGGGGTTTGCGCCGAAACGCCCCTCTCCGTGCGCCGGTGCAGAGAGGGAGAAGAGGGCGTCGTGATCAGTCGTTATCATCGCATCGCCGGATTCGATTGGATCGCGATTCCCGTGATCGCCTACCTCTATGCGGTGGATCGGGTGGAACAGATTCCGCAAAAGGTTGGGGAGAAGGACGTCGCTTCTTTGCGCGATGATTATCGGCGCAAGTATCTCGAGCGGTTCGCACCGGATGAAAGCGACGGGGGTGCGCCGGAGGGAGATTGGATTCAACTGGTCGGCGCCGCCTACGACCGGACCATCTACGCCTTCGAAATCAAAACCACGGCGGAGCAGGACGACAAACTCATTGAAGCCCTCAACTCCGGTCCAAACCGAACTCAGTTTCATCTTCTGTCTCGTAACTGCGCGGACTTCGTGCGGAATATCATCGATCTTTACTATCCGAGGGCCATCCACCGGAGCTTCAGCGCCGACGTGGGCATCATGACGCCGAAGCAAGCGGCCAAGTCTCTGGTCCACTACGCCAAGAAGCATCCCGGCCTCCTCGCCTCGAGCTTCATCATCGCGCAGGTCCCAGGTAGCGTTCCTCGCAGCAGCCCAATTCGCGGGGTCCTCGAAGCGTTGACGAAGTCAAAGAGATACGCTGTACCGCTGGCTTCGCTAGCCGTTCTGCATCCTGCTTTTGGCGGACCTCTGGCCTTCGCTTGGGTCGAAAGCTTGCGCTTCGATCCGCGCCGGATTGCCGGCGCCTCGGCTTCCCCGCTTCAACCGGCGATGGTCGCCCGGCAATTGCAATCGCAGGATCCACGCGCTCCGGAGTCCGTCAACTCGGCCGCGGTTCCAGCGATTCCCGCTATTCACGCGATTACAGTGCAGTGAGGGAGTAGGCTTCGTTGGCAGAAGCACTTGCCCATGCCCCGGCGGCGCCAACCGGGAGGTGCTAGTCTTGGAACGGAAGTACCCGCCGCACGAGCGGCGTCCCCTCCCGAGCTTTTACCATGCATTCTTCCCTGCCGTTGAAATGGATCCTCCCCTGGATTCTCATTCCTGCTTTCCTTCCCTCAAAGAGTTTCGCCGCAATCCCTGAGCCAGCCCCCGCCTCCGTGGGCACGTCATCGGCCGGGGTGATCGTGATCGGATTCGTCGGCGGATTCGTCCGGCAAAATAACGCGGTTCATCAGGAAGTCCAGCTCGCGACCCATCTGCGCGAGGAATACCCGGCGGGCATGCAAGCACGAATATTCAAAAATCGTCAGGGGCGGCAGGCTCACCAGGCGGTTTTGCAATGGCTGGATGCCGATCACGACGGGGCGCTGTCGGACGACGAGAAACGCGCCGCCCGTATTGTCCTCTATGGCCACAGCTGGGGCGCCTCGGAAGTAGTCTCCCTCGCTCGAATGCTTCAGAAAGACGGGATCCCGGTGTTGCTCACCATACAGGTCGACAGCGTTTCGAAGGCCGGAGAAGACGACCGGTTGATCCCCGCCAACGTCGCGCAAGCCGTGAATTTCTTCCAGCGAAATGGATTTCTCCACGGACGGCGGGAGATTCGGGCGGTGGATCACTCGCGCACGCTGATCCTGGGAAATTTCCAGCTCGACTACAGCACCACGCGGATCGACTGCGAAGGATATCCGTGGTACGCGCGGATGTTCATGAAACCTCACATCGAGATTGAATCCGATCCAAAGGTCTGGAATCAGATCGAGTCTCTGATTCGCTCGGAGATGCCGCCGGCTGCGGCGATATCAAGATAAATTAGGGATTAGCCGCCGGATTTGACCGGAAGAGATGGCGAAGGCGCCTGAGCATTTAAGCGCACCGCTTCACGGGTCCGCTGGAGGGATGTCGCCGTTAAATCTCTGGAGAGCCGATGGACGACCGGCTCAACCAGCCACCGGAGCGAGATTGGAATGCTTCGGCTCAAGACAATGTTTTCCTGCTCCACGTACACTCCACCGTCCCGTTGTTCGTATCTTGTAATGCAATAGATTCGCCAGATGTATCGAGAACCCTGGTCCTCGACCGCGCTGTTGTTGCCCTTGTCGTCTCCATCCCGAAACTCCTGGATACGAGTGCTCTGCGTGACCGAATACCAACGCCGCTCGTCCCGCCGGATGCGCCGTTCCTGGTAGTCGCTCACCAGTACTTCGGACGTGAACAGCACCTTCTGGGCATAGCGCACGCGAAAGCGATCTTCTTCCCCGCTGCTCCCCTCCGCGCTTCTGCTCAGCAAGGCCGCATCGATCACGGTCGGCCTGTAGAATTGGTTGTACCGGTTATAGTCGTCGACCACGGCGAAAACCTGAGCCGCAGTGACGCCGGGGATGAATGCCGCGCCGATCCAGTGGTGGATGAGCCCACGCGGCACGTCCTGGGTACCGTTCGCGCCTACTCCCGAGGCCGTCAGGATCTCACCTCGACGGACCCGTTCCGCCCGCTGCGGATCCTGGTCAGTCCACAGAAACGGATCGTTTCGGCCAACACCTGATCGTGTGCGCGAATCTACGCGTCGAATATAGTCATCCCACGCACGTAGGGTTTCCGGACCGAGCTCGGCTGCACTCGAAATCGCGGGAAAGCTAACAGCAAGCAAGCAGACGGTGCATTTGAAGGTCACGCGAACCTCGCCCGGTCCCAACCGAGCAGTGCAATTGCGATACCATTGCGGCCCGCGTATAACAGCTTCGCGTTAAACCGACCCTCAGGGCGTGGCGCGGTAAAAAATGCGGCATAGAATGCAATACACGCTTGCTATGCCATCTGAAACTGAATCCGAAGGAAGCCAAGCCAGGAGTAGCGGAAGCTGGGCTGCCGCCCACGGCTTGCCGCCGGCGCGCTCCGGAGACTCCCGAAGACCGCTACTCCCGTCCTCCGACTGGCCTGGCTTTTAACGGCTCTTGCGGCCGCTTGGTTACTAGTTGCCAGAGGCGAAGGATCGTTTCAAAAATTCTGCGAGAATCTACCGGACGTAGATTTGATAGGGAGCCCAGTAAAACGGCTTGCGGTAGGAGCTGCCGCCGTGAAGAAGACTCAGCTTCGCCAGGCGAAGAGCTTTTGCGGGTTCGGCGCCGGACGCCAGCGACTCGTACAGCTTGTCCATCAACTGGGCGGAAGAACTGTCACTGACGTCCCACAAACCGGCAATGACGGCTCGCGCCCCCGACTGGAGAAATGCCCACGCGAACCCGACCAGACCTTCCCCGCCATACGCCCGCGCGCCGGCGCTACGGCAGGCCGATATCGTCACCAGATCGGCGGACAGCTTCAGTTGCGCGACATCCCGCGCGTAGAGTTTGTAGGAGTCGCCGTTCCTGGACAGGATCACCGCCGATTCAAGAGGACTCTGGGAATTCGTCTCCGCGTGCGCGGCAAAGTGAATCATGGAGTAGGGGGTCCGCATGGCGTCGAAAAAATGGCTCGGCGAGGCATCCGGTCCCTGGAGGATCACCCTCTCGCCTGCGAATCGGCGCTGGATTTTGTCGATTTCCGTTTTGGCGCCCGGGAGCGACGGATATTGCGCGCTTGCCGACACGGGATCTCCGATAAGGAGAAGCGACGGCTTGGAACGGGTCTTCGGCGGAGTCTCGGCCAGCACGCTGAGAGAGGGAGCGATCGCGATTTCCACATCTTCGATCCAATAACGATTCGCGTTAGCGGGGGCCGGCAGCGTTTCCAGATTCAGGGAGTGAATTTCCTCGTCCGGCACGATTACCACTTTTTGCGCCCCAGCGAGATCATCGCGAAGGGGTCCGAGCAGAACTTTACTCAGATGTTCGGCCTTCGGCGCATGTTCTTCAATCGGATCGCGTGGTTGCTCGTCGATCATGTTCCGGTAATCGCGAATCAATTCCCCGATGTCGTTGCCGGGGGGCAGCTCCCTCATGTGAATCCCGTCGGGCTGGATCACCCACACAAAAGAACGCCGCGGCGCCAGCCAATACGAAAGGAGCACGCTTCCGGTCCGGCGGGCGTAGCTCTCAAAATCCGCGGTATGAACCTGGCTGATCGTGCCCGGCTGTACGGCCAATTTTTCGGCCAGGACCCGGGCGCGGCTGTATTCCACCACTTGAAGCGCCCCCTTGATGTCTCCTTCAGAGACCAGGAGTTCCACGTAATCCTTGAAGAACTCCATCTGGAGGTCGTGATAGGTGAGCCGGTCGTCCTCTTTGATGAGACTCGCTTGCACCCGTTCTATGGCTTCAAGGCCGTGTACGTACTCGGCATTTGCGTCGTTGGTCCTATGCTGGCTCGCGAACAGGGACCCGAGACGCAGGTGGGCGTCCCACTCAATATAAGGAACACCCTTGGATTCCAGAATCAGCTCCCGATACAGCCGTTCAGCCTTCTGTGAGTCTCCGCGGCCGCTGGCAATAGCCGCTGCATTGAGTTGCAGGTAAGGCTCCTTGCCGGCATTCTTAAGCTGCTCGCGCAGTGCATACGCCTGATTGTTCCAGGACTCAGCCGCGGCCCAATCCTGCCGCTCTATCTGCGCGAGCGCAAGCCGCCCCGCCCAGCGCACGGCGTCCACGGTGGCATCCGCTCGTTTCGCGATGGCGACCGCTTGCTCAAAATCCTGCACGGCAAGCGGGTAATTGTGACTCAGCAAATGAATGTTTCCGAGCCCTCCCAGCGCATCCTCTAAATTACGAAGGTCGTCAATCTCGCGGAGTTGGGCGATGGCTTTGTTCTGGTGTTCCGCCGCTCTGTCCAGATCATGAAGCGCGGCGTAAGCGACTCCCAGATTGTCATTCGCAATGGCGGCGATCCGTCCGGCATGAATCGCCCCGGCAAGCTCCAGCGCTGGAGTGCTGTACGGAATGGACTCGTCGTAACGATTGCGCTTGAGTTTGCAAAAGGAAAGATTGAGGAGGGCGCTGGCCCGGTTATAGGTGTCGCCCGCTGCGGTGGCGCGGTCGAGCAGATTCCTCAAGACATCTTCCGCCTCGTCGAACCGTCGCGTGTTCACCAGAATCGCGCCTCGCAACAGGAGACTCTTGAACGCCCACTCGCCTGCGCCTTTGCTCCCCGCCAGCCGATCCACCTCGTCCAACAGCTCGATGGCTTTGTCCGCCTGGCCCAGTTTCGAGAGCGCATCGGCCCGATCAACCAGCCAGCGCGAGTGAAGATCCGCGTCTAGGGAATCGGATATTTGACTCAGGAGATTCGAGGCGGTCCGGGGCTGACCTCGTGCAAGCAAGATTTCCGTTTGGAGCAGGCGGAGTGGCTCCAGGGCTTCCGCGGGCCGATCCCCTTCGTGGTTCTTGAGCGCCGCCTCAACCAGCTTTTGCGCCTGCGGTAGCTTGCCTTGCCTGAACTCAGTCCACGTCTCAGCATAGGACTGAGCCGTGGATGGGCGGCGCGAACAAGCGGCCGCGGCCAACACCAGCAGCAGGTAACGCCATCGCATCTCGCTTACGGCAAGGCTCAGGGCAACGAACCGCCGCCGGAACAGCCCGAGCCAACTTCCCCACACGACTCCTTCACGCGCACCAGCGTAACCCTGCGCACGTAAGGCCCCATGAGGATCTCGCCGAGGACGATTCTTCCCACCTGCGGCCAGACAATCGTGTAGCCGCCCACCAGGGAAGCGCCGGGAGGGAGGCCTTCGATGCTCTTCACAATCGAGCCAACCACGTAGCCTGACCGGCTTTTGTGAAGAGCTGTTCCATCCATCAGGAACCTGGGTGAAAGTGCAGTTCGGAGGTTTGCGTCGTTCTGAAACGCCGCCTCAAACGCTTCCAGCGTTGAAAATGTGTTGAATGTCTCAGTATCCAAAGTGATCTTGAGCTCGGACTTGCCCAGCCTCAGGCCGGAGATTTCCGTTTTGCCAAAGGTAACTTGCGGATGGGCGGTCTTGCTGGGGTCGTGCGACGATTGTAAGGTGAGAAGACCATACTTCAGGGACAATCCGCCGTGCATGCGAACTGATTTGACCTCGCTGATCGTCCGCGACCCGAACGGCTTGCCCGCGACTTCCGGCTCGCTCTCAGCAAGCGAGTACGATGAGCCGATCGAGATCAGCTCGGTCTCCCGCAGTTGACGAAGTGCTCCGCCCTTGACTCCCTCGAATTGCGCATCCCGGCAATCGATTGTCGTTCTTCCGGCCTTCGCCTCGGATTTGCCGCCCGCCATGGGAAGGTGCGCGGGAGCAAGCGTCCGCATGGGCACGATGACGTTTGCGTTCGGATGTTTTTGGGTTCCCCCTGCGGCAAACGCACCCGCGATATGCAGATACCGGGAAGGATACTCTGTAGCTTCCATTTGTGAAGGTTCGCTCCTCGCTAACGTTTGACTTCGAACGGATACTGCCCTAGTTCCTGACCATCCGCGGTGGCGGCCGTTACAACCAGTGTGTAGCTTCCGGCCGGCAAGTCCAATCTAGGAAAAGACAACGTCATTGGCTCACCGTGCCCAGGTACTTTTCCGGACAGTTGCAGCAGCGCACGGCCGTCTGTTGATTTTACGATAAAGCGAACCTCGGAGGGCGCCGATTCTGGAGGATCCAACATGAATACTGCTGATTCGCCCGAAACCGTCCTCGACGCGGTAGGTTCTCCTCGCGTTTGGGCCCGAAGAAAGGTGGAGGTGACAATTCGGGGGGCGCTGGCGTCGTTCAGCCGGCGCTGCAAGCTCGGGATGGTGCCCAGAGTTTCGACGCCGGCAACGATAGCCAACGCCCCGATCGCAAACGCCGCAAATTGCGGCCGTAGCCATTGGGGTCGCAGCCAGGGAATCCAGTTCCTGGCTGGTCGTTGCTCTGAAACGCTTGGAGCCGGCGCCGGTCGCGCTCGCTCAGCGGCAAAGATCTCCGTGGCGTCTTCCACGAACTGCGATGCAGAGCGGAGATCTTCCGCGCAAACAGCACATTCAAAGTAGTGAGTTTCGAACGTTTCCCGCTCTTCGGGGGTCATCTGGCCGAGTAGGTAGCACTCAACGGCAAGGTTTTGAATAGCTCGTTCGTGTTCCATTCTCCCTCGGTTTATAGTTACCGTCAGCGACAAATCATTACAATCCAACGAAAAAATCGTTTAACTCGCCGCGCGCCCCTGCCCCGCGATGGCAGTCCGCAGCCGGCCTCGAGCTCTGTGCAGTAAAACTCGTAAATAATCGCGGTTAACCTTAAACTCTTCACAAACCGCATCTTTGTTGTGCTCGTCCAGGAAAATTCTTTGCAGGAGTTCTCGATCCCTGGGCGCAAGCTCGCCCAGCATGCGCTTCACCAGTGCCTTGCGTTGGTTCTGAACCAGTTCCGACTCCACGCTGGCCTGGCCGCTGGAAATCTCTCCGGCTTCGTCGGGCAATTGACTCAACCGCCGGTCGCGCCGGAACAGCTCCAGCAATACGTTGTTGCACACCGTATTGACAAAAGCCCCCAGGCGTTCCGGATACTCGATGGTACCCTTGCGGGCGCTCCGAAGCACGCGCAATAGAGTCTCCTGCCGGATATCGTCGGCAAGCTGCGGGGACCTGAGGCGAATCCTCGCCTTGGTTCGAATCAGCTCTCCAAAGTACTGTGCAAAATGATTTTCCGTCGCAGCGTCGCCCTCTCCCAGCCGCCGAACATAGTCCGCGTCGAATGAGTACCGTTCTTGCACGAAGCCCTCGGACCTGCTGAGAACCATATTAGTACATCGCTTCGGAAAGACGAGTACTTAGGGTCCTTAGAGTACGCGTACGCGTTCGCATTAGCTCCGTGAAGAAAACAAAGCCTTCTTTTCACCGCAGATGAACCTGGCGAGAAAGGAGAGCCCCGGCCCACTAATGGTCGATGGCCCTTTTCACGACCCACTCGGCGGCGGTCTTCGGTATCGAGGCGCATTTAATCGATGTCGAAGTCGACATGTATCCCGGCGCAAACCGGGATTTTGTGACCGTCGGCATGCCGGACACGGCGGTGCGCGAGAGCCGCGAGCGAATCAAGTCCGCGCTCCTCAACTCCGGCTTCGGCTACCCCAATAAGTCAGTCACCATCAACCTGGCCCCTGCAAACGTGCGGAAGGAAGGCGCGGGATTTGACCTGCCGATGTCGCTGGGGATTCTGGGAGCGATGGGCGTGATTTCACGCGCCGATGAGCATTTGTTCGTCGGGGAACTGTCCCTCGATGGCGGTGTGCGGCCGGTGCGGGGCGTCCTGTCGATGGCGGTGGCGGCGGCGCGGCAAGGGATCCGCAATCTCATCGTGCCGCCGGACAACGCCGCCGAGGCCGCGATGGTCGAGGGCGTCCGGGTATTTGCCGTTCGGCACCTGGGCGAAGCGGTAGCGTTGCTCCAGAAACCCGAGCAATTCAAGCCAGTCCAAGCGACGCCGCATCGGCAGCAGCCGGACGCCGACGGCAGCACCCTCGATTTCCGCGATGTACGCGGCCAGACCACGGCCAAGCGAGCGCTGGAGGTGGCCGCGGCCGGGGCCCACAACGTATTGATGATTGGTCCGCCGGGTTCCGGCAAGACGATGCTCGCAAAACGCTTTCCGGGCATCCTGCCGCCGCTGACGTTCGCTGAGGCGCTGGAGACAACCCAGATCCACAGCGTTGCCGGATTGCTGCCCAAAGGCGCGGGACTCATGCGGGAACGGCCGTTCCGGGCGCCACATCATTCGATCTCGGACGCCGGTCTCCTCGGTGGCGGCTCGGGAACTCCGCGGCCCGGCGAGGTTAGCCTCGCGCATCACGGCGTGCTTTTCCTGGATGAACTGCCGGAGTTTGCACGCAACGTCCTGGAGATGTTACGCCAACCCTTGGAGGAGCGCTCCGTCACGTTGGCTCGCAGCAACATGACCTTGTCGTTTCCGGCCAGTTGTATTCTGGTCACATCGCTCAATCCGTGTCCGTGTGGAAATTTCGGAGATCCCACTCGCGAGTGCAGATGCACCGGCGGCATCATTCAGCGGTACCTCGGTAAGATCAGCGGCCCCTTGCTCGATCGCATCGACCTGCATATTGAAGTGCCGGCGCTTCCGTATCAGGAACTGCGCGGGAAGGACACTTGCGCCACTTCGGCCGAGATTCGGGAGCGCGTCGTCCGCGCCCGCACCATCCAGCAGGCGCGCGGATCTTACAACGCCTATATCCCGGTACGCAATTTGCGGAAGCTATGCGCGCTCGACGAAGCCGGCGAACGGATTTTAGAGGTGGCGGTCCGCCGCTTGGGTCTGTCCGCCCGCGCCCATGACCGCATCCTGAAGGTTGCCCGCACCATCGCCGATCTCGACTCGGCCGAATGCGTCCTGGCCAAGCATCTGGCTGAAGCAGTTCAGTATCGCAGTCTGGATCGGGTCTACTGGCAATAAGACTTAGAAGGGTACGTCGTCGTCGGTGATGCCCTCGGGGGGAGGCGCGGAAGCGGCGGCGGGCCGGGAGCGAGGCTGGCTCCGCATGGGTTGCTCCTGTGGATATTCCTCGGGGCCTCCGCCTGGGCCGCCCTCGCCGCGGCCGCCCAGCAGAATCACATCGTCGGCGACCACCTCTGTGGTCCACACTTTCTTGCCGTCCTTATCGTC
>Ga0070733_10000707_pt1 | contig 26246 bp, 26 predicted proteins | sample Coa_R1_9_FD_66450 | JGI IMG/M metagenome (GOLD analysis project Ga0070733, IMG submission 66450) | Surface soil microbial communities from Centralia Pennsylvania, which are recovering from an underground coalmine fire - Coalmine... | ecosystem: Environmental > Terrestrial > Soil > Unclassified ...
CGCGCCACGTCTTCGTCGGCAAACTTGTACGACGACTCGGTATGAATTCGTTCGCCGGCTTCCAGCGTAATTCGAAGGTCCGCGGCGCGTACGTGAACGGCCATGCGCTCTTGTGCCTCTAGGAACGAGTCCACCGAGCCGCGCCGCTCGTCGTAGTGCGCGATGTGGTGGAATTTCTTGAGATCGAAGTCTGCGTCGAGCTCGCGATTGATCCGCACGAGCACGTTGCGGTTGAAGGCCGCCGTCACGCCGATCGGATCGTCATAGGCCTGCTCGAGCGTCGCGCGATCTTTCTTGAGATCGGTACCGATCAGCAACCCATTACCCGGGCGCAGCGCGGAACCGAGCAGTGAAAACAGCCGCCGCGCCTCGTGGGGCTCGTAGTTCCCGATGTTCGACCCCATGAACATGGCAAGCATTTTGCGATCCGAGAGTACCGCCTGCGATTCGAGCACGTCGAAATAATCGCCGGCGTAAGCGCGCACGCGCAACTGCGGATAGCTTTCCACCAAGGCCATTGACGACGCGCAGACGGCTTCGGTTGAAATGTCGATCGGAGAATAGAGCAGTTGGTCTTGCACGCGCAACGCTTCGCCGATTAAAAGGCGGGTTTTTATCGCGCTTCCACTTCCGAGCTCCAGAAAATCGACCGGTGCGTCGAGCAATCGGACGATCTGCCATCCCCATTCCGAGAGAATCTCGGTTTCGGCTCGCGTTAGATAGTATTCCGGCAGATGCGTGATCGCGTCGAAGAGCGCCGAGCCGACGTCGTCGTAGTGATACTTCGACGGCAAGCATTTCGACGTCGCAGTCATGCCCGCCACCACGTCGTCGGCAAACGAGGGTACCCCCTTCGCCCGAGGTACCGTGACGAGTTCGAAACGGTCGGAGACCGCAATATCTATGGCCACGTGCACCCCCTCATGCCCGAGTACGCCCTCTTATAAACGGGGAACGCTCGGCGGGTTGCAGATGGATTGGCTCCCATAGCACTACAGGCTCCTAAGGCTCGAGAAGGTTGATCCGCAGGCGCGAGTTCCAGAAGCCGTAGAGGGCGTAGACCGCCAGGCCGACCAGGAACCAGATGCCGTATCGCCACCAGGTCGCCACCTGCAGGCCGCTGACGAGGTAGAGGCACGACCCGGCGCCGGCGATCGAAAAGAGGGGCAAAAGAGGTGCCCGAAACGGCCGCGGAGCCGCCGGGTTCACGATGCGCAGCACCAAGACTCCGGCGCACACGATTGCGAAGGCCGCGAGGGTGCCGATATTGACTAGCAGCAGCAGTTGAGTCAGCGGAAAGACCGCGGCGAAGACGGCCACGATGGCGCCGGTAATCAGCGTCATCCGCGCAGGCGTGCGAAAGACGTGATGGATCCGCGCGACGCCCGGCGGCAACATGCGATCGCGCGCCATCACGTAGAAGATGCGTACCTGCCCCAGCAGCGACGTCAGCATTACCGTCGCGTTGCCCGCCAAGCCGCCGATGGCGACGATCCAATAGAGCGCATGGCTCTTGTTGACCGAGCCGAGCGCGTCGAGCATGGCGGCGCCCTGGGATAGGCGATCGAAGCGCAGAACGCCGACCGTACAAAGCGTTAAGGCCACGTAGAGAATCCCGCCAAGGGCAAGCGCCAGAACGATACCGATGGGAACGTTGCGCTCCGGCTGCTTGGCCTCTTCCGAAGCGACGGTTACCGTGTCGAAACCGATGTACGCAAAAAATACGAGTGCGGTACTGGCGAGCACGCCGTGATAGCCCATCGGTGCAAACGGATGCAGATTTCCCAGGTGCACGAAGGGCGCAACCGCTCCAATAAAGACCAGCATCGACGCGATCTGTACGATGACCAGCGCTCCGTTGACGCCGGCCGACTCGCGGATCCCGATGGCGACGAGCACGGTGACGGCCAGCGTTACGATCGAGGCGACGAGGTCGATCTGCGGACGGACCGCGTGGATGTTGGCGGTTTGCGCCCACGCCGGCAAGACGATCCCGATGTTGGCCAGCATGTGCGCCAGGTAGTCCGAAAGCGACGACGCCGTGGGCGCCAACGAAAGGCCGTATTCCAGGATCAAATCCCAGCCGATAATCCAAGCAACGAGCTCGCCCATCGTCGCATAGGCGTACGTGTAGGCGCTCCCCGCGACTGGGACCATAGAGGCGAACTCGGCGTAACAGAGCGCCACGCAGAGGCTGACGAGCCCCGAAAGAACGTAGGCGAGAATGACGGCCGGCCCGGCGGCGTGCGCGCCGGCGCCGATGGTTGTAAAGATTCCGCCGAGCATCGTTCCCAAACCGATTCCGGTAAGGGCAGGCCAACCCAAGACGCGGCGTAACGGCGGACCCGAGGATGCGGGTGCGGTCCATCCGAGGGGTTGGCGGGTGACGAGTTGTTTTAACGCATTGCGGAGCGCCAAGCGATCGGGACCCTACAGGCTCCTAGGCTTTCGGGCAGACTTCTCGCAACGCCGCGAGGGCCATCGGGTTGGGCGGGACGGCAATCGGTCGCACGTAAACCGCGAAATAACTCGAGCCTTTTATAATCGTGGCCACGGTTTCGATATCCGTCTGACGTCCCTCAGAAGAAGAGCCTCGTGCTTGGACGTACTTTGCGGGCTGCGCGCCGCAGATTTTGATCGTTCGCTGCGAAACGATGGTCACGTCGTGCATGGTGTCTTGCAAGTTGGATTTTGAGAAAATCTCGTTCGTCTGCATCGGCCGGGGCGATTTGAAGAGCATCAGCACCTCCTGGTCTTCAGTCGGCGGACGCCAGAACTGCATGAAACCCAGGATCCCCGGCGACGGTCGCCAGCCCGGGGGCGCCGCGAATCGCAAGCCATCGACGGGACTCGCCTGCAGAGCGCAGCCGCCCACCGTGACGGCGAGCATCGCAACGAGGGCAACACGAAGGGGCGAATGGATATCGACTACCTCCTGATGGCCGATAGGCTTCCACTTCCCATCTCAATTTCCGCCGGGGCGCTCGTACGAGACGATGCGAGCCCAGCGATCGTAGATCAGCGCGATGTATTCGCGCGTTTCCGCATACGGGGGCACCCCGCGATATCGGGCGACGGCGAAGGGACCCGCGTTATACGCCGCCAGCGCGGCCGAATACGGATCGGCGTAACGCCCCTGGTAGGCATCGGCGTATCCGCCGATGAGTGCCGCCGCGGCTTCGATCGATTCAAAGGGGTCGTATGGATCCACGCCGACGTCGGCGGCCGTCTCCGGCATGAATTGAGCGATGCCGATCGCGCCGGCCGACGATAGGGCTTCCGGATCGTAGGCCGATTCTTGCAAGAGCGTCGCGCCGAGGAACTCAGCCGGAAGACGATGGCTCAAAGCTGCGCGCGCCGTCGCTCCGGCAAACAACAGCGCGTAGGCCGGTTGCAGCCGAGGGTTGGTCCGCAGAATCGCGCGCGCAATCGCGAGTTCCGCAGCACCGACCGCAGGCCCGTCGCGAATCAAGAAGGCGCCCTGCAGTGCGTCGACGCCGGCGGGCGACGGCCAGCTTAAAGCGATGTTAAGAGCCCGCTGCAGTTGGGGCGGCGCGATTGTTCGGGCGTTGGTATGGTATATGGTAGATACGGTGCATCCGGACAACACTATAGCGCCGCATAAGGGGACGAAACGCATGTTCTTCATTACGGCTCTCATCGTCACGCTCGTCGTGGGAGACTTTGGTTCCACGTTCTTTTATCACGTTCCGCAGCATCTATGGTTCACGCTGCACTTGCGCACGCATCACGATCGCCGGCGTCCGTACTTCGATCATGCTGTACTATCGGCCGACCCGGCGGTCTTGCTCGACGGTTTTCTGGGCGCCGTTCCGTACTTGGTCGCCGCCGCGGTCCTGTGGCGCCTTTCCTGGCCGGGCGCCGTTGCGGGTCTGGCCCTAGGCCAGCTCCACGTCTGGTGGCGTCACTCCACGGAGCTGGGCTGGCGGACCCCGGCCTGGGCTCGAACCCTCCTGCGCCCCTTGAGAATCGTTCTTCCCGAGGACCATGACGGGCACCACCGAAACCCCGAGGTCGAGTTTGGCGACATCTTCCGCTTCTTCGATGCGCCGGCTCGCGCGCTCTTGGCGTGGCTCGCACCAACGGGCCGTCGAGCGCGGAATGCCGGCCGGCGCGCGACGAGGAGGGTTCCGGCCAGAGCCTAATCGGGGGGTCCTATGGCCAAACGGGCGCTACTTTTGATCTCGGACACGGGCGGCGGCCACCGCAGCGCCGCGAACGCGATCGTGGCGGCCCTGCAAGAGTCCGCGACCCACGAGCCGTTTGAAACGCGGATCGAGGACGTTGCGGCCCATTGCGCCTTCCCGCTCACGCAGCTGGGGCTTGGATACAGCATGGCTCTGCGCTACGCCCCGCCGCTCTACGGCGCGCTGTACTATGCCACCAACGGACGCCGGCGCTACCGCGCGCTGGTGCGCTTCTGCGAACCTCTCTACCGCGAGCGCTTACGCGACCTCTTCACCAGCTACCAGCCCGACGTCATCGTTTCGGTTCATCCACTGCTCAATCACGCCGCAATGCGGGCTCGCGCCGACGCCCACATGCAGCACGTTCCGATCATCACCGTCATCACCGACCTCGGTAAGGTTCACGAGTCGTGGCTCGTACCAAACGTTGATGCGGTTGTCGTTCCGGCCCGTGAAGTCTACCAGCGCGCGCTCTCGCGCGCCGTGCCGACTGGGCGTCTACACCTGCTGGGGCATCCGATCCATCCGAAGTTCGACGACGTCACCGGAAGCAAGGCGAGCCTGCGCGCGCAACTCGATTTGCCGGCCGAGCAGACGCCGGTCGTGATGCTGATGGCGGGCGGCGAAGGGGGCGGCAAGCTTCTTTCAACTGCACTAGCGCTCGCAAAGGCCAAGCTTCCCATCGAACTGGTCGTCGTCTGCGGCCGAAACGAACCGCTCGAAACCAGACTCAAAGAACTCGCCCGCTCGTTGCCGACCCCGATGCACGTCCTCGGCTTCACCGACAAGATTCCAGAGTATTTTCGCGCGGTCGATCTTCTGGTTACGAAGGCCGGCCCCGGAACGCTGGCCGAGGCAAACGCCGCGCAGCTTCCGGTTATCGTCTACGACTACATTCCCGGCCAGGAGCGCGGCAACGTCGACTTCGTGCGCCGCAACGGTCTCGGCTTGATCGCGCTCAACGGCGCGGCGGCGGTTGTTCGCGCCGTGAAAACGCTCATTGACGCGCCCGACCGGCTCGAGATGATTCGCCACAACCAAGAAGTCGTCGCCCCGCGCCGCAGCTCTCGCCGCATTGCCGCGCTGATCTCAGAAACGACGAAAAACGCGCTCCTAGAAACCGCCGCCGCCGTTTAGCGCTACTGCGCGCCCTCGCCGTTCCAGATGATGCCGCCGGGAAGAATCTCCGGCGCGTGCGGGTTCTGGCGAAAATCGAAGTCCTTTCGCAGGTCACCTAAGATCGAAACGTTCTCACGCACGGTAGGGCGCCGATCTGGCCTCCCGTCGGTTTGCGGATCGATGCGTTGCCCGGCGAGAAAGTCGTCTTCGATGAACTTGAGGTAGGCGTCGTGGCTAAGCGTCTGGTGGTCGATGAAGCCGCGGCGCGCGTAGGGGCTGATCACGATTCCAGGCACACGAAGGCCATAGCCGTTCTCATCGACGTGTGGCGGGACGACGTGATCGTAGAAACCGCCCCAATCGTCCCAGCTCACGAAGATCGCGGTGCTCCTCCAATCCGGGCTGCGCATGAGTGCGTTGATGAGCCCGGTGACGTAGGCCTGACCGCGGCTAACGAGACCCGGCGGATGTTCGCTATACGGTCCCGCAGGTGCGATCCACACCACGCTGGGCAGCGTGCCGTTGGCCGCGGCTGCATAAAAATCGCGCAAGTCGCGAATGTTGCCCAACTCACCATCGCGCTTAACGGTATCGAAGAAGGGCAGCGGATTCCATATGCCCGGCGTGTTGGCTTTTTGCTGTACCGGGCCGCAGTCTTCTTGGCCGTCGGCGCAGTCCGGTTCGTTTCCACGCATGACGTAGTAAGCCCAGCTGACGTGATGCGCGTGTAACAGGTAGGTCAGATCGGTCCATGCGTAGTCGGGCCGGCCCGGGCCGGGAAGCTTGAAGCGCGGGTTGGCGGAACGGAAATCCGGCGGAAAATCGGGTGACTCCGGCTCGTTGAGGCAACTCATGGGATTGCCGATCTGCTTGCACCACGCCGACCACCCGGAGACCATGAAGAGGTGCTGCGGTAAACTCCACGACGCAATTTGCTCGAAAAGGCGATCCTGGAGCACGAAATCGTGCGCATACTTCCAGTAGTTTCGTAGTTCGCGTCCGTCGTGGTATCCCATCACCTCGATCGTGCCCCCGCAGTTGGGCGCATCGGGATCCCGGCATACGCGGCGCCGCTTGCGCTGCGCGGCCCTCACGAAGCCGTCCATCCTTCCGCCGTCGACGTCGGTAATCGCCGCACCCACGTTGTGCGGGCCGCCCCGATTGAGGTCCCCGGAATCGTGGTAGGGTCGAACGCACGCCCCGGCCGGGGCGGGAACGCAGACCGTCGGAACGCCGTTGCTCATCGGAATGCCGTCCGCCCCGGGAAACGTTCCAAAATAGGTATCGAACGAGCGGTTCTCTTGCATGATGATGACGATGTGGCGAATCTTGTGGATCGGGTCTCCGCTCTGGGAGCGCGCGGGAGAAGTCCCCAGCGCCAGCACGAGCGCCAGGATGAAACGGCTATACCGCAACGGCAATCAGTCCTCCGCGAAATGCCATCGTCGCCGCTCCGACTTGCCCGGCGTCGTTGCCGAGCGAAGCGATGACAATCTGCGTTGTACCTTTGGGAACCATCGTCGTCAGCGCGTCGGCGCGCGGCCGCACGGCGTCGATCATAAAGTCACCGGCGGTCGAGACGCCGCCGCCGATCGCGATCTTCTCGGGATTGACGAACGCGATTAAGTTCGCCAAGCCGATGGCAAGATCGCCGATGAAGTTATTCCAAGCAGCCAGAGCGTGAGCGTCGCCGGCCTGCGCCGCCTTGCGAATCTTTTTGGAGCTGAGCTTGTCAGGCGCGGCGTCGAGCAGCAAACTGCGTGGAAAGGACGGCGCGACGGCAAAAGCATGGCGGATCAGCCCGGTGCCCGAGGCCTGAGCCTCGAAGCAGCCGATCTTTCCGCAGCCGCAGACGAACCCGTCGGTAGGCCGGATCTGATGGTGGCCGAACTCGCCGGCGCCCCAGCGGTGTCCGAGCAGCAGCTTGCCTGCGCCGACGATGCCGCCGCCGATTCCGGTTCCCAAGGTCAGGAGCGCGAAGTCTTTACACCCCGCGCCGCTGCCGAACGTGAACTCGCCTAGCGTCGCACAGCGGGCATCGTTGCCGACGAAGACCGGCAGCGCAAACTTGTTGCGCAGCGCGTCCCCCAGCGGCACGTTCTCCCAGCCGAAGTTCGGACTGTATAGCACGGAACCGGACGCGGCATCGATGTTGCCGGGCGAGCCGATTCCGATCCCCACCGCGTTTCCCGCATCTTTGAGCGCCTGTTCGACCACGGCTTCGATCGCCGCGACCACCGCCTCGAAGCGAAGGTCTTCGAGATCCTCTTCATGTTGGGTGTGGATCGCTCCGTCATCGGTAACGACCGCAGCCGCTACATGGGATGCACCGAGGTCGATGCCGATAGCCGTTCGCATGGGTCGGCTCTTTTGATATCGGCGAAGGCCGTACCCGCAAGACGCGGGAATCGAAGAAGCCTTATGGAGACGATCGACCTCACCGCGTTACGAAACTATAGTCGCCGCACCGGGCAAGCGACGCACCCGGATTTGCTCGACGCCCGCCCGCTCGAGCACGTCAACAAGATCGAAATCGACGAAGAGCACATTACGATGGAGTACGACGAAAAGATCACTCGCTTTTACAATGCGAACGAGATCACCCATCGCGAGTGGATCTACAAATACAACGACGATCCCGAATTCGTCGCGGCGGTCGGCAAAGTGATCGAGCTGGCCCGCAGGCACCTCAAGGACCTGCCTGAGAACATCGCCTGCCCGCCGGGTTGCGCGGAGTGCTGCAGCGGTTACGAGCCCTTCGTGAGCAAAGCCGACGTCGCGCGCATTGCCGCTCACCTTGGAATGAGTTACGAGGAGACGCTGCGGCAATACGTCGTCGAGCGTCCGTCGGCCGACGGCTTTCACGTCGGATGGCTCCGCAAAGTCGGCGACGACCTCGCCGACCAATGCGTCTTTCTCATGGGGTCGCGCAGCGGCCGGCACTACTGCGGCATCTACGAAGGACGCCCGCACGACTGCCGCGATTTCACGCCCATCGGATGCGGCGACGTCGATACGGAGTTGCCGCGGAAGACGTCGTGGAAGGTCGGACCGGCGTTCCAGCCTAAACGGCGCGGGCGCGGTCCCAACGGCAAACGGCTTTGATGCTCGCCGCGCTGGCCGTTACGGCGGCGCTCTACCAGGGGATGCATTGGCGGTTCGTCGGGCCGCTGCGCGGCGGACGCACCGTCGCCATCGACGGGGTGGCGGACGAGCCGAACCTCTTCTACATCGCGGCGGTTAACGGCGGCATTTGGAAGAGCGACGACGCGGGACGCACTTGGAGGCCGATCTTCGACGGCGAGCCGACCGGCTCGATCGGCGCGCTTGCGGCAGCGCCGAGTAACCCGCGGGTCGTCTACGCGGGCAGCGGCGAGGGCCTGCAGCGGCCCGACCTCGCAGTCGGCGACGGCATGTATAAGTCGACCGACGGCGGCGATACGTGGACGCACCTCGGCCTGCGCGACGGCCAGCAGATCGCTTCGATTGCCGTCGATCCGAAGGACGCAAACCGTCTCTTCGTTGCCGTTCTCGGCCATCCGTACGGTCCCAACGCGCAACGCGGCGTCTATCGCTCGCTCGACGGCGGCGCGACCTTCACGCAGGTGCTCTACAAAAACGAAAACGTCGGCGCTTTCGGCGTGACCCTCGACCCCAACGACCCCAACCTCGTTTATGCCACGCTTTGGGCGGCTCGCCAGGCGCCGTGGGAGATCGGTGCCTCCTTCGAGATGCCGGGAAGCGGAGTCTTCAAATCGAGTGACGGCGGCACGAGCTGGACGCAGTTGACTGCAGGCCTGCCCGCGCGCGTCGGGCGCTGCGAAGTATCCGTCGCACCCAGCGACTCGCGGGTCGTTTATGTTTACGCGGACGTCGAAGCGAAGGGCGACGACGCGGGCGCGCTCTATCGCAGCGATGACGCCGGCGCTCACTTCACCTTGGTCAACAATGCCGACGAGATCGCGCAGCGCGGCGACGACCTCATCTCGCTGGCGGTCGATCCAACGAACGCGCAGATCGTCTACCTCACGAACACCTCAACCTATCGTTCCACCGATGGCGGAAAGACGCTCGTCGCAATCAAAGGCGCGCCCGGCGGCGACGACTATCATACCGTTTGGATCAACCCGCGCAACCCAAAGATCGTCGCCTTGGCCAGCGATCAAGGGGCAACGATCAGCGTAGATGGCGGCACAACGTGGAGCTCTTGGTATAATCAGCCGACGGCCCAGATGTATCACGTCAATGCCGACGATCGCTTCCCGTACTGGGTTTGCGGCGGTCAGCAGGAGAGCGGCTCGGCGTGCGTGATCAGCCGCGGCAACTGGGGCGAGATAACGGAGCGTGACTGGCATACCGTCGGCGCTCAAGAGTACGGCTACGTCGTCCCCGATCCGCTGCACCCCGGCATCACCTTCGGGGGCAAGCTCGAAAAGCACGACGAGCGCACCGACCAGACCCAAGAAGTCTCGCCGATCGCGTTGCCCTCCAAGCGGTACCGCACCGTGCGCACCGAACCCGTCGGCTTCGACCATTTCGACCGGCGTCGTCTGTATTTCGGTGCGAACGTCGTCTTCGCAACCGATGACGGCGGCCAAAGCTGGCACGCCATCAGTCCCGACCTGACGCGCGCGCACCCAGCGATTCCCGCGGTACTCGGGCCGTTCGCAAGCGACGACCCGTCGCACGGCAATCATCGCGGCGTCGTTTACGCGCTGGCACCGTCGTACGTGCACCGCGGAACGATCTGGGCGGGAACGGACGACGGTCTCGTGTGGATCACCCGTAATGCTTTTGCAGGTTCGGTACAGGCTCGGTGGACGAATATTACGCCGCCCGACCTGACCCCGTGGAGCAAGGTTTCGCAGATCGACGCCTCTCGCTTCGACGACGCGACCGCCTTCGTCGCGGTCAATCGCTTTCGTCTCGACGACTTGCGCCCGTACGTCTACGTGACGCGCGACGGCGGACGAACGTGGAAACTCTGCGTTAACGGTTTGCCGGACCAACCGGTCAACGCGGTTCGCCAAGATCAAAAAACTCCGAACCTGCTCTATGCGGCAACCGAAAACGGCGTCTACGTTTCGTTCGATGATGCAGCGACCTGGCAACCGTTGCAGAACGATCTGCCGCGCACCTCGGTACGCGACATCATCGTGCACGACAACGATTTGATCGTCGCAACGCACGGGCGCGGCTTCTGGATTCTCGACGACGTCGAGCCGCTGCGCGAACTGGCCTCCGTCGACCCCAGCGTGCGTAACGCCGGCAATGCGTATCTCTTCGCGCCCGAGCGCGCTTACCGCGTGCGCCGCAGCACCAACACCGACACCCCGCTTCCACCGGAAGAACCGATGGGTGAGAACCCGCCCGACGGCGCGATCGTCGATTACGAGCTCAACCATCCCGCAAAGCGGGTCGTCCTCTCGTTCTACGACGACAAACGGCAGCTCGTTCGCCGGTTCTCCAGTGAAGACGCCGCGCCGTCGCCGATTCCCCATCTCGACAAACCCACGTATTGGGAGCGCGCTTTCGTCAAGCCCTCGACGGGCACCGGAATGCATCGCTTCGTCTGGGATCTGCGTGAGGCGCCGCCTGCGGCCGACCAAGATCTGCCGATCTCCGCCGTCCCGCGCGACACACCGCGCACCCCGCAAGGACCGCTCGTCATCCCGGGTCGCTACCTGGTCAGCCTTGACGTCGACGGCCACGTGATGGAAAGCATGGTCGACGTGGTCATGGATCCGCGCGTCGTCATCTCGAACGAAGCCCTCAAAGCACAATACCTCCTGGCTGCGCAGCTGACGTCGCTGGCGAACAAGAGCTACGATGCCGCCGCAAAAGCGGGGAAGAACGCCGCTGCAGCCGCCGTCTTTATCAAGATCAACGAAGCTGCCGCAGCCTTGCTTGATACCGTCGACGGTGCCGATGCACCGCCGACGCAGCAAGCCACGGCCGGGGTGCGGACCCTCGAGCAGCAGTTCGACGCGCTCGAACCCGTGCGGTAGTTCGCGAGGGCCGAGCGGGCGAACGCAGAACCGCTCGCCTATGCAAATAATTATCTCGTTGCTCACAATCCTCGCCATCAACGGGGGCTACGCCGCACCTGCGGGCGCGACCAGCACGCTCACCGTCAAGCTTAACGCGCAAAATGGTTCGGGAGAGAACGGAACCGCCACGCTGACACAAGCTAATGGGGCCGTGAAGGTTGTGATTGCAATTCCCAAGGGACCGGCCGGGCCTCAGCCCGCGCACATCCACGACGGAACCTGCGCGGGCATTCAGGGCATCGCCTACGGGCTCAAGAGCGTCGCGAACGGCGCCTCAACGACGACGATCAAGGGCATTACGATCAACCAGCTATTGGCGGGCAAGTACGCGATCAACGTCCACCAGAGCACGTCGAATCTCGGCAAGTACGTCTCCTGCGGCAATATCGTCAAACCGAAGTCGATGTAAGCCGTTCGGGATCGTGTCGACGCTGAAGGTCCGCGCCCTATGGTTGGGCCTCGCCCCGCTAGTGCTGTTGGCGCCGTTGCGGGCTTACGGCGCCGATACGACACCGGAACGCACGCTCGTCTATAACTTCTCGTGGTCAATGGATCAGGTCGTATCCGCCGGCGGAACGGACTCGGAGTCCACTTCGGTCAACTGGTCGACCGCGCCGATGGACATGCGGTATTACGGGAACGCCGTGAACTCCAAGGGCACGATAACGGCAGAGATCATGGGGACACAGCCCGACGGCGGTGTGATCGTGAGCATCGTCATGGAGGGACAGAACGTTCCCGCGATGTCTCCGGCAACGTGCGTGGCCTACGGGAATACGGCCGTTATTTGCGATCCGAATAAGAGCGTCTACGGCGCGGAGTTCACCCTCCTGCGCTTTCTCGGCTCCAACTTCGTGGATCCAAACCGGCTCGATGCCAGTAAACACTGGCGTCTATCGCACGATTACGGCGATCGAGTCGAACAAGCCGATTACACGATCGGCGGCAGCAGCGGCAGCACGATACAAATCGGTGAAACTCGGAAAGTCGAGGAGACCACCGGACGCAAGAGCACGTCGAACGTCGACACGAAGATCGGATATGACGTTAGCCGATCCGTTCCGGTCTCCGTCCAGGAATACGTGACGACCCGCGGTGACAACGGGGATGCCGGCTTCTCCAAGTCGACCTATCAAACGACCTTGGACCTTGCCAGCGATACGATGGCAAAGGCGCCCTAGGAGTCTCTCGGACTCCCTAGCGGAGTTTTCTAGGATCCCGGACCGGTGTTGCCGCCGCTGATGATGACGCCGATTCGTTTGCCTTCCAGCACCGGGATTCGGCGCTGCATGAGCGCGGCCAACGGCGCCGCGCCGCTCGGCTCGATAACGATCTTCATACGCTCGAACGCAAAGCGCATGGCTTCAACCAGTTCGGCGTCGCTCACCGTGACGATTCCGCTTACGTGCTCGCGCGCGATCGCAAACGTCAGCTCGCCGGGCGAGGTGGTTCGCAGACCGTCGGCGATCGTCTCCGGCACCGGTATCGTAACCCGCCGGCCGGCGCTCAGCGATTGAGCAAAATCGTCGCCCGCATCGGGCTCGACGCCGTAGATCGCGATCTTTGGATCGATCGCGTGCGCGGCGATCGCCGTTCCCGATATGAGTCCGCCGCCGCCCACCGGCACCACGACCGCGTCGAGGCCGTCAATCGTTTCGAGCAGCTCCAACGCAGCCGTTCCCGCGCCGGCGGCGATGCGCTCGTCGTCGAATGGGGGCACCAGCGTCGCGCCGCGCTGGGCGGCGAGATTCGCGGCGATCTCTTCGCGGTGCGAGGTAGCGCGCTCGTAGGGGACGACCTCGGCGCCGTAACCCAGCGTCGCCTCCAGCTTCACGGCCGGCGCGTCGGTCGGCATCACGATGGTCGCCGGAACCCCGAAGATCCGCGCCGCGAGCGCGACGCCCTGCGCGTGATTGCCGCTAGAGAACGCAACGACGCCGCGCCGGCGCACCCCCTCGGGCAACGACGCCAAGAAGTTGTACGCGCCGCGGAACTTGAAGGCGCCCATCCGCTGCAGGTTCTCGCATTTGAGAAAGAGCGTCGCATTCGCGCGCGCATTCAGGGTCGTGGAGTGCAGCACGGGCGTACGATGCGCGACGCCCGCCAGACGCTGCGCGGCCGCGCGGATATCGTCGAACGTCAAGAGCTTCGTGAGCACTATTTCTCGACCATGTGGAACTGCAAGTCGACGACCTTATGGCTGTTGTTGAAGCGCATCTGCTCGACGTAGTCGTGCTTTTGAAACTTCACGTCGAAACAGCGCCACCCCGGTTTGCATTTAACGGCCGTCTCCTTGACGGAGAGCAGCTTACCCTGCGCGCCGAGCTCGTCGGACCACTCCGCCACCTTCACCCGCGTCGTCGCGATGCCTTTGGCGATGTCGTTCCCCACCGGTTTCAAATCGTTGTTGATGACCGCCTGGGTGATGCGGTCCGCCTCGCGCTCGTCTCGATTCTGAAACGTGCAGCCGGCCAAACCGGCAACGGCGGCCGCGACGAGTAAAGATCGAACGATCACGATGCCAAAGCCTCCGCATCGCTCTCCGAAGAGAACTTCGTAAACGTCAGCTGGGGATTCCATTCGCGCGCGAGCCGAACGCTCCACTCGTTTTCGAAAAGCGCCGCCGCTCGACCGTTCCAATCTTCCACGAGCTTCGCATTGGACGGCAGCTTCGCGTTCGCCAAGTGCTCGCGCTCGCCGTCCACGTAGAGCGCCAAGGAGTACGGCAGCGTCGAAACGATCGTTTTGACGCTGTACTCGGATTCCAAGCGATACTTTGCAACCTCGAACTGCAGCTCGCCGACCGCACCGAGAATCGGCTCGATCCGCGGCGTGCCCCATGAATAAAAAACCTGCACGGCCCCCTCCTCTCGCAGCTGCGAAATGCCTTTGCCGAACGACTTGTAGCCCGACACGTCGATGCTTCGCACCGAGGCGAAATGCTCGGGAGCAAAGGCTGGGATCGGCGGGAATGTAACGCGCGGGCCTTCGTAGAGCGAATCGCCGATCGCAAACGCGCCGGGGTTCACGAGACCGACGACGTCGCCGGCATACGCTACTTCCAGGGACTCGCGGTCGTCGGCGAAGAGCCGCATCGCCCTCGAGAGACGTACTTGGTCGCCGGTGCGGGCGTTGCGCACCGTCATGTCGCGCGCGAACTCGCCCGAACAGATGCGCACGAACGCAACGCGATCGCGGTGGCGCGGATCCATATTTGCCTGAATCTTAAAGACGAAGCCGGTGAAGGAAGCATCTTCCGGGCTGACGCCCGCGCGCGCCACGGGCGGCGGCGCCATCGTAATGAAGTCGTCGAGAAAGAGCTGCACGCCGAAGTTGGTCACCGCGCTGCCGAAAAAGACCGGGGTCGTCGCGCCGCGCAGCATCGCGTCGCGGTCGAAGCGTTCGCCGGCGCCGTCGAGCAGCTCGATCGCGTCGCGGAATTGATGGTAGTCGTGATCGCTGACCAGCGCGCGCAGCTGCGGGTCGCCGGCATCGGTCACCGCGACCGTCGCGCGCGTCGCGCCGTGGGCGGCGCGCTCGAAGAGATGCACGGCCTTCGTCCGGCGATCGTAGACGCCCTTAAAACTCTCGCCGCTTCCCAACGGCCAGTTGACGGGAAAGGCCCCGATTCCCAGCACGCTTTCGAGCTCGTCGAGCAGCTCGAGCGGATCGCGGCTTGGCCGGTCGAGCTTATTCATGAAGGTAAAGAGCGGAATTCCGCGCTCGGCGCAGATTGCGAAGAGTTTTTTGGTCTGCGGCTCCACGCCTTTGGCGGCATCGATCAGCATCACGGCGCTGTCGGCGGCCAGCAGCGTTCGATACGTATCCTCGCCGAAGTCTTGGTGACCCGGCGTATCGAGAAGGTTGAGGGTGTGGCCGCCGTATTCGAACTGCAAAACGGTCGAGGTTATGGAGATGCCGCGCTCGCGTTCGAGCGCCATCCAATCGCTGGTTGCCTGGCGCTGGCGCTTGCGCGCCGAGACTTGTCCGGCGATATGGATGGCGCCGCCGTAGAGCAGCAGCTTTTCGGTCAACGTCGTTTTGCCGGCGTCGGGATGCGAAATAATCGCAAAGGTGCGCCGTTTGCGTACCTCGTCGAGGATGGGGTTCTCCGTCACGGTTTCACCGGTTGATAGACGCGCAGTTCGACGCTTCCCGGCGCCTCGCGCAACATGAATATCCGGCCGCCGTCACGGTAGAACTGCGCGCTCGGCGGAATTCGAAACCGATCGCTCCCTCGCCGCACGAATGCCTCACGACCGTCGATCGAAATCGTGCAGTCCCCAAACGCTAGATGAGCCGGCGGCCTAATCCAACTCGCGCTTTTTGGCAGATGCGCGGTCACGTAGCGCGCGGTGCCGGTAGATTTCGAGACTTGCGTCAGGCACTCGGGCAGCGCCGACAGGGCCCAGGGCGCATCGCCGCTCAAGGGCGCGATCGCGCCGCGCGACGCCCGGCTCGACGCGCCCGGCTTGGGCGCCACGCGCGCATAGACCGACGCGATCTTGATGCGGATCAAGTCGCGGTTCACCCACGCCGCTACGACGACGCCGATACCGAGAACGATGACGGTCGACACTGCAAGGTATTTTATCACGTGGCGGCGGTCGGCGGCTCCCCGACAAACAGGCGTGCGGCTCCGACCGAATAATCGCCCATCCCGTAGTAGACGTCGTAGACGCGGTCGCCAAGGTCGGGCCGCGGATCGAGGCCCGTCGGAAAGACCACGTTATCGACGACTCCGTTGCGCTCTTCTTTCGATTCGGGCGTGAGGACCGGCTGCGGGGAGCGGTAGAGAATGCGATCCGGCCGCTCCAAGTCGTGGACGACGATGCCGGCGGCGTATCGCAGGGAAGGCCGGTGTGTCCCGTCGCCGATCGCGTCGACGCCATGAAAGAGCGCTAGCCATGCCGTCGTTCCGCCGAGCGTGATTCGCACGGGCGGCGTACCGGCGCCAATCTTGATCGATCCCCACTTCTCATTGGGGGAAAGCACGAGGCGGCTCTCGGCAACGTTGCAGAGATTGCTGCGATCCTTGAGGACGGGGGCAAGCGGTACGTATCCGATTCTGATCGACTCGCGGTCTTCGAAGGGCATGCGCTCGATCATAGGGATCGCGGCGCGCCCGTCGACGCTGGAAAGATGCAGCATCGGACGATGATAAAAAGCCAAACACTTGCGCCCCTTCGGCGAAAGCACCGGCTCGGGAAAGAAGGCCGCATCTTTGTCGTCGCCGACGACGTTTGCCGAACCCGCGAACCGAACTGGGCCCAACCGGTTCCAATGATACGCATCGCTCGATATCGCGACCGCGACGCGCGGTCCATCCGGGCCAAATGCCGTATACGCCATGACATACGAGTCGAGCACCGGGAGATACGTTACGCGCGGATCCTCGCAACCGTATCCGGGATGGGGCCGCAGCTCGTACGGTGCTTGCGGCTCGAGTGCGAAATCGAGCCGTTGGCAGTCGAACGCATCGCGTTCGAAGGCAACGCGCACCGTCCGCACCCGCGAAATGTTTCCCTCGGCGACGCAGCGCGGGTAGATCAACAGCTCGCCGCCGGGGGCGCGCGTTGCCGCGGGGTTCAGCACTCCGCCGGCCTCGGTCGGGTCCCCGTCCGGCGCGAGAACGGTGCCCAGCCGCTCGACGCGCACTTGGAGCTGCTCGAGTGAATCCAGCGTTCCCGGCTGCTTTGGAGAAAGCATAACTAACCTATGGCAAGTAGGTCGTCGCAATCGGTTCGTCGCTGGGCGTTACGACTTCGACTCGAACGCCTCGGCGATATACCGAATTGGGAACGATCCAGAGCGTATACGTGCGGTATTGCGGTGACGGTTCGCCGGCGTTGGCCGGCTCCTGTTCGAAGGCCACGACGCGAACGCGCTGAGAGTTCGCGCCGATGGATTCGACGATCTGTTTGTAACCCGTGCGGTCGTGCGGTCCCATAAGCAACACGACGCCGAACTCGCCTTTGAAATGAATCGGCGCATGAATACCCAGCTTGCTCAAGGTTACCTCATCGCGTACTATAAGGATTTGATTGCCCCCCAGAACGGTGGTAGTGCCTGCTGCGAGCGTCTTCACGCGCACCTCACGACATCCGACCAGCACGATGAGCCCCAAGGCTAGACCTGCCAGGGTCGACCAGCGCATCACGGCCGACCGCTTCGCCGCGCGTCTCATTTGTCATTGCCGTCCGGCCCCGGCGAAGCTACGCTAAGGGCGGGATGAAACGACTCCTCCGTCTCGCGCTGGCCACCGACTTCGTTGCCCTGATGACCGTCGTGCTCGGGAGTTGGACGCGCATCAACGGCGCCGGACTCACGTGCCCGGATTGGCCGCTGTGCCGAGGGCGGATAATCCCGCTGATGACCGACGGCACGTTGTGGGAATGGACGCACCGCTTGCTTGCGTTTATGGTAGCGCCCCTGACGATCGCCCTGGTGGCGGCCGCCTGGCCGGCGCGCTCGCGCTCGCCCTTCGTGGGTCCGACCCTCGCCGCCATCGTCGCCCTCTTCATGGCCCAAGTGCTGCTCGGTGCGGAAACCGTCCGGCTCGGGAATGCGCCGTTCTCCGTCGTTCTGCACTGGGCGACCGCGATGGCGTTTATTGCCGCCCTCTCTGCGATGGCCGTCTTTGCCGCAGCCTCGCCCCGCGCCGGCAGCACGCCGTCGCGCGACGCCTCGCGGTCGTCGGGGCGCCTTCGCTTCGTGCTGCTGACGACGACGACGATCGCCTTCATAACGATGTGCATTGGGGCTTACGTAAGCTCCAGCGGGGCTGGCCTTGCCTGCCTGTCGATTCAGCAGTGCGCGGGCAACGTGATCGTTCACACGCCGGGTGAGTACGTACAGATGCTGCACCGCGCCGCCGCGGCCGCTACGCTGATCTTTGCAGCCGCAACACTCGCGCTCGCTTGGGCCGGTCCGGCCTCGGGGCGCGTGAGAGCCGCGGCCGCCGCGGGTGTGGCATTGGTTTGCGTTCAAGTCGTCCTCGGACTTCTCAACGTGACGCTGCGGCTGCCGGTAGAGCTTCGCGAAGCGCATGCGGTCAACGCGGCCTTTGTCTTCTTGGCCTTCTTCCTCGCGACGGTCTTTGCGACGCTGGACGCGATGGCGAACCAACCGGCGCGCCACTACAGTCCGAGCGGCGCCGGGCAATGATCGCACTCGAACGCGTCGGCGATTACTACGAACTTTCGAAGCCGCGCATCATCGCGCTGCTCTTGATTACGACGGCCGCATCCATGGTGATGGCGGCGCGCGGAGTCCCTCCGCTCGGCCTGCTCTTTTGGACGCTGCTGGCGGGAGCGCTCGCAGCGGCATCGGCGGGCGCATTCAACTGCGTCTGGGATGCGGATATCGACCGCATCATGAAGCGCACGCAGGCGCGCCCCATCCCGCAGGGACGAATATCCCGGCGCAGCGCGACGATCTATGCCGTGCTCGCCGGCGGCATATCCTTTGGGCTCTTTTACCTCCTCGTCAACCCGCTTGCGGCTTGGCTCTCGCTCGCCGGAAATGCGTATTACGTCGTCATTTACACGATGTGGCTCAAGCGCATAACCCCGCTCAACATCGTGATCGGCGGAGCGGCCGGCGCGGTTCCGCCGCTCGTCGGCTGGGCCGCCGTCACGCACGCCATCGGTGCGCCGGCGCTCGGCCTCTTCGCACTGATCTTTCTTTGGACGCCGCCGCACTTTTGGTCGCTGGCCTTGATGACCGAAATGGACTACGGTAAGGCCAACATCCCAATGCTGCCCAACGTTTACGGACGCGAGCGCACCAAACGCGAAATCGTCTATTACAGCCTCGTGCTGGTTGCGGCCTCGCTCGCTCTCTACCCGCTTCACGTGATGGGCGCGCTGTATTTCGGTGCGGCGGCCGTACTCGGCGGTCTCTTCATGCTCGACGCGTGGCGAACGTGGCGCGAACAGACCGGCACGTACCAGGCGCGCAAACTCTTTCGCTACTCACTGGTGTATCTGGCGCTGATGTGCGCGGTGATGGTGATCGACCGCATCGTCTCGTGAACCGCCTCCTCTGGACGCTCGCGCTCGGCGTCTTTGCCGGAGCCCTCGATCTGAGCGTGCTTTCGCCCGCGCTTCCGGCGCTCGGCCGGACTTTCGCGGTGCAAACCGGCGACCTGGCCTGGGTCTTCACCTTATATCTTCTGGTTACGGTCGTCTCGATTGCCGTCGCTAGCTCGATGGCGGACCGATTCGGACGGCGGCCGATCTATTTGATCTGCATCGCGCTCTTCGCCGCCGGAAGCATCGTCGCAATCCTCGCGCCGAACTATTCGGTCTTTCTTGTCGCACGCGCAATTCAAGCGCTCGGCGCCGGCGGAATCTTTCCGGTCGCAACCGCGGCTATCGGCGACGTCGTGCCGTCGGCGCGGCGCGGAGCGGCGCTGGGCATTGTCGCCGCGACGTGGGGTTTCGCGGCGGTCATCGGTCCCAGCATCGGCGGCTTGATCACGCATTATGTTTCGTGGCGCTACATCTTCGCGGTGAATCTTCCGCTGGCGGCGGTCGTCTTCGCAATGGCGCTCAAAACGGTCCCGGCGATTGCTCCGCGGCAACGCGGAGCCCTCGACGTCGTAGGCCTTGCGTTGCTCTGCGGCGGATTGCTAGCGCTCATGGACGGACTCATCGCGGCGCAAGTTGCGACGGGACTCGTCGGGGTTACGCTCCTCGCGGCCTTTGCATTCTGGGAGCGAAGGAGCGGTAACCCGATTGTGCCGCTCGAGGTTCTGCGCACGCCACAGCTCGTTAGAACGTACGCGCTGGAGGTTGTCATCGGCATCTTGGAAGGCTCGCTCTTCTTCATACCTGCGGTGCTGGTCGCCGCCGACGGTCTGTCGTACGCCGCGGCGGGCTTCGTCGCCGCACTCGGCGCGTTCATGTTCGTGCTGGTCATTCCGGCGTCGGGGCGAGCCCTCGACCGAATTGGCAGCCGCGACGTCCTTCTCGCGGGCACGATCGTCAGTGAAATCGGTCTCGCGCTCTTCGCGCTCGGCTTCAGTTCGCTACCAACTGCGCTCCTCGCGATCGTCATCGCCGGCGCGGGGTTCGGCGCGCTGCTCGGTGCGCCGACGCGGTACATCGTCACGAACGAAACGCCCCACCACGCTCGCGCGACCGCCGTGGGCCTGCTGAGCCAAGCGCTAATCGTCGGCCAAATTCTTGGCAGCTCGATGGCGGGCGGCTTGATGAGTGCGGCGCAAACCGAGTTTGCCGGCTATCGCCACGCCTATCTCGCGTTTTGTGCCGTTGCCTTCGTTGCGCTCCTTCTGGCCGCATCGTTGAAGTCGCGGGATGAAGAACGCCGGCGACCGATCGAGGAAGCCGCGTAGCAGCAACCGTGCTCGAGCACAGCCGTGATCTCGTACGCCGGCAATGGACTTCTTCCGAACGAAGAATCGTTTGGCGCGGGCTCACCGGACGTTTCGCACTGGCGATCGAGCCGCTGATCGGCATGATTTTCATGGCCCTGCTGACGTGGGGCATCGTCTACCGCGCGCATCACGTTGCCTCCGATGCGACGTTGATCAAAGTCGCGTGGATCTTCGCGCTCGGGACCGTCGTCTTCGGCGGATACTTCGTCGCCGTGCTGGTGGCGCCGCTCGTCGCCTACGTCCAAACGTTTTCACCGATTTTCATCGTTGACGGCTACGTGCGTTACCGCGAACCCGACGAGCGCTCGCGCCCCGACGCGTGCGGCTACGCCGCCGTGCTCCTGGCGGATCGAGCGGTCGCCGGCGAATGGGAGTTTCTCGGCAAACGCCGGTTGCTTAACGCGACGATACCCGCGCTCGTCGAGTTCTCGCGCTACGGAATCCACAAGATCGACGGTAAGTCGACCGGCTTACTCCCCGACGAAGACCTGCCGCTGCTTGCCATCGGCATCGCCACGCGCCGCGGCCGCCGCGCCGACCTGTAATGCTTTCTTGCTGGTTGGAGCTAGGAGCTTAGGGCCCTGAGTTGTTCAGCGGAACGCGCTCCGTCGTGTCGGCGGGCCAGTGGTGCCCGTAACCCGACATCAAACAGACCGACGCGCCGATCAGGAAGATAACGACTAGCCCGACCGCGGCGGCACGGTAGAGTGAGGCCGGCACGCCCTTGCTTTCGGGGACGCTCGTAAAGTCGAGATACTCGTCGTCGCGCACGATCATTTGCTACGCGCCTTTCGGAGGAGTGAAGCCGATCACGTTGAGGCCGGCGAGCAGGGCGAGAACCGCGCCCAGGCCGAGCAGCGCCAGCATCAGCTTGAAGACCTGATTCTCGACGCCGGTCGCCTGCCAGTCCTTATAGAGCGCGTAAAAGGCCACGACGGCGACCGCGATGCCCGCGACCACCGCTCCAAAGCGTTCGATGAGCTGCGCGTTCACCAGCATCACTCCTTATAGCAAGTAAAAGATGGAAAAAAGCACGACCCAGATCACATCAACGAAATGCCAATAGAGCGTGCCCGCCGTGATCCCGAAGTACTTGCCCCCGGTGTAGACTCCGGCAGCCGACTGGAGCACGAGCACGGTGAGATAGCAGACGCCGAAGAATACGTGCAGCCCGTGCATTCCGGTCAACGTGAAGAACGAAGCGCCGAAGATCCCGCTGCCCGACCACGTCACGTGTTCGCCAAAGATCAGGTGGTTGTATTCGTAGGCCTGCCCCCCGAGGAAGCCCGCCCCTAAGACGATCGTCGCCAGCAAGAACCACATATACTTGATGAAGTTCCCGTGCTTGAAGTTCTCGAGCGCGTAATGCATGGTCGCGCCGGAGCCGAAGAGCACGACGGAGTTCCAGGCCGCAAACGCGACGTCGAGACGCTGAATTCCCGGCGGCGGCCAGCCCTGCCCGCTGTTGCGCAAGTAGAGATAGGCGAAGATGAACGAGGAAAAAAGGACGCAGTCGCTGATCAGAAAGAGCAAGAAGCCTTGCAGGCGGAGTTCCCGCGTTTCGACGTAGAGCTGGTCGACGCCGCCGTGCGCATCGGCGCCGATTGCCGCGACCGACATCAGTGGGCCCCCGCCGCCACCGGCGGCGGCGAATCGGTCAGTTCTTCCTCCAGACCCGCATACGGAAGCGGCTGGCTGAAGTCGTACGGCAGGCCGTAGACCGTCGGGACGTGCTTGAAGTTATAGTAGTGCGGCGGCGACGGCACCTGCCACTCCAGCGTGCGCGCTCCCCACGGATTGGCGCCCGCGCGCTTCCCATTCCGTATGCTCCACAGCACGTTGACGAAGAAAATCAGAATCGCGAACGTCATGAGATACGACGAAACCGATTCGAAGCGGTTCCAGAACGTGAACTGCGGGTCGTAGGTCGCCACCTCTCGCGGCATCCCGAGAATACCCAGCCAATGCATCGGAAGAAACGTGCCGTTGAAGCCGATGAAGAAGAGCCAGAAGTGAATCTTTCCCAGCGTCTCGTTGAGCAGCCGCCCCGACATCTTCGGAAACCAGTAGTACATGCCGGCGAAGATGCCCATCAGACTTCCGCCGATGAGCACGTAGTGCAGGTGAGCCACGATAAAGTACGTTCCATGCACGTGGAGATCGAATGGAATTGCCGCAAGGAAGATTCCGGTAATTCCACCCAGCGTGAAGAGCCCCACGAAGCCGATCGCAAAGAGCATCGCCGTGGTGTAGTGAATCTTTCCGCCGAAGAGCGTCGCGGTCCATGAGAATATCTTGATCCCGGTCGGCACGCCGATGACGTACGTAAGGATCATGAAGGGCAGCTGCAAGAAGGGCGCGAGGCCGGAGGTGAACATGTGGTGCGCCCAAACCATGAATCCGAGCAGCGCGATCGACATCGAAGAAAATGCGATCAGTTTATAGCCGAAGATCGGCTTGCGCGCGAAGGTCGGCAGCACTTCGGAGATGATGCCGAAGGCCGGAAGAATCATGATGTAGACCGCGGGATGCGAATAGAACCAGAACATGTGCTGCCACATCACGGGGCTGCCGCCTTTGGTCGGGTCGAAGAACGGCACGCCGAACTGGCGCTCGATGAAGAGCGCCGCCAGCGCCGCGGCGAGCGCCGTCGTCGCGATCATCAGCAGCGGCGCCGTTGCAAACTGACCCCAAACGAAGAGCGGCATGCGGGTAAAAGTCATGCCCGGAGCGCGCATTTTCAAGATCGTTACGACGAAGTTTATCCCCGTGATCGTCGAGCTTACGCCGACCAGGAAGATCGCGGCACACCACATCGAGGTTCCCGGAGCGCCCTGCAGCGAGATCGGCGGGTACTCCATCCATCCCGCGGTCGGCGCGCCCATGAGAAAGGACGAGAACAGCATCAAGCCGGCGACCGGGAATATCCAGAAGCTGAGCATATTCAGCCAGGGAAAGGCGACGTCGCGGGCTCCGATTTGCACCGGAAAGACCAAGTTTCCGAAGCCGCCGGTCAGGAGCGGAATGACGACCAGCCAGACCATCGCGCTGCCGTGCACGCTGTAGACTTCGTTGTACGTGCCGGGGGCGACGAACCCGCCCGAGGGGTTGAGCAATTGGGTGCGGATCGCTTCGGCCAGCAAACCGGAGAGCATGAAGAAGACGAAGCCGGTGATGAGGTACTGGATGCCGATGATCTTGTGATCGAGCGAAAAGACATATCGCCGCACGAACCCCTGAGGTTCGGGGTGAATGTGATCGGCGATGCCGCCTGGGTGAAGCGCTGCTACTGCCATACTGCTTTTAAATATCTCACTTCAGTGTGTTGAGGAATGCCACGAGATTCGCGATGTCCTGCGGCGAGAGCCCGTTCGAGCTCGCGTTGGGCATCGCGCCCATGCTGCCGGTGTAACCGTTCTCCAAGATCGATGCGACGTCTGCGGGATTCGCGGCCTGACCGTTGACGAGGTTGGGATGGTTGGAATCGTGGAGGACGCCCTCGAGCCCCGGCCCGACGAGAGTTTGGTTGAACGGAGCGAGCTTGTGGCAAGCCGTGCATTTTTGGCTGAAGAGCAGCTTGCCGGCCGCGGCGTCGCCTCCCTGGAGCGAGATCGCCGCTCCGTTCGCGCCGGGCAACGCGTTGCTCACGCGAGCGTTCTTCTGCTGCCAGCCCTTGTACCAGCGGTCGAACGAGTCCTTATCCTCGATCACCAGCACCTGCTTGTCCATTTCGCTGTGCTCGACGCCGCAGAACTGCGTGCAAATGATCGGATAGCGGCCCGCTAGACGCGGCGTGAACCGGATCGTCGTTACCAAGCCCGGAACCGTATCGTTCTTGAGGCGCATTGCCGGCACCCAGAATCCATGAATCACATCGGCCGACGTCAGATTCAGCGTCACCGGCACGTTCAGGGGAAGGTGCATCTCGTCGGTAACCTCGCCGTTGATCTGCGGGTAGCGGAACGAGAAAAAGAATTGATGACCGATCGCTTCGACCACGAGCCCGTTGGCCGGTTCCAACTCGATCTCGTACCAAATTCGAACGCTGACGATCGAGAGCAAGATCACGAAGAGCGCCGGGATTACCGTCCACCAAAACTCGAGCTTGCGGTTATCGTGGATTTGGACGCCGATTGCATCGGGCGCGTCGGAGGCTTTAGCGCGAAAGGCGATCGCGAAATAGACCAGATAGCCGACGATAAAGACGTAGAGCGCGCTGCCGGTCGCCGCCATGAAACGAAAGAGGGTATCGACCTGCCGCGCCGTGACGATCGCGGCGGGCAGGTAGCGTTCCAGCGGAAACGTGTACCAAAAGACGATCGCGGCGATCGCCACCAACGCCAAGATTGCGGTGCACACCCAGAATCCGCGATCGACCCGGGCCGGTTGCGCTGTTCTCTCTACCAAAGAATGCTCTCCCTCAGCCTACTATAGGCGCTTCGCTCGCTGGTCGCACCGACTAAACGGGCTGTTAAGAGCCCCTCTCCGCCGCCCCTGCAAACTCCCTGACCAACCAGTCCACGTTGGTGATCGCCGTTCCGACGACGACGGCGTCGGCTCCGGCATCGAGCGCCGCCCTGACGCCGCCCGGCGAGTGAATCCCCCCCTCGCATACGGCGAACTTACCCAATCGCGAAAGCTCGGCAACGAGATCGAGTGCGGGAAGTTGGTGGTTCTTTGTCGGCGCCGTATATCCGCAGAGCGTCGTCGCCAAGATGTCGGCGCCGGCCGCGCCGGCGGCTGCTGCGTCCGCCACCGTCGAGCAGTCGGCCATTGCCAGACGGCCGGCCGAGTGGATTGCCTGGATCACGTCGATGAGCAGGCTGCCGTCCGGCCGCGGGCGACCGGTCGCGTCGAAGGCCACGATTTCGGCGCCCGCGCCGATAACCGATCCCACTTCGGCAAGCGAAGGAGAAATGTAGGCCTCGAATCCGCGATATTCGCGTTTGACCAACCCCACGATCGGCAAAGCGAGGCGCCGGCGCACGGCGCGAAGATTCTCGACACCCTCGACGCGGACCGCGACGGCCCCGCCGTCCTGCGCGGCGCGTGCCATGGCCGCGATGATCTGCGGATCGTCGATCGCCGAACCGCGCCAAGCCTGCACGGAAACGATCAACCCGCCGCGCAGCGCTTCGAGCACGCTCATAACCGCAGCTCCTTTACGGGCAGTCCGACCTCCTGGTACGCCAGCAGCAACGCGCCCCCCGCGGGTTCGTACTTCGCGTGACCCACTTGGGCGCCGGGCACGACATTAAGAATGCCGCGTCGGACGCGCTCGTAAAAGCCCGCGTCGGCGAAGAGTCCGCCGGTTAACGCCGCTCGGCGTTCATTTACCTCATTAAGTGCACGCCGCGCGAGTACGGCAAGCCGGTCGGCCCCGCTATCGGCAATTGGGCGAAACCGCGCAAAGCGGATTGCAACCGGCGTAAAGGCGGCGAGACGCTCACGAGTTAGCGCGCCGGC
>Ga0070733_10000710_pt1 | contig 26216 bp, 26 predicted proteins | sample Coa_R1_9_FD_66450 | JGI IMG/M metagenome (GOLD analysis project Ga0070733, IMG submission 66450) | Surface soil microbial communities from Centralia Pennsylvania, which are recovering from an underground coalmine fire - Coalmine... | ecosystem: Environmental > Terrestrial > Soil > Unclassified ...
AAACCGCCCAAAACGCTCGAAACTAAGACTTGCGATTCTCCCCCGCCGCGTTCGCACCTCGCAATCCGCTTATTTCCAGCACTCGGCCATCATTCCTCTCTGCTTATGCGAAGTTGCTGGCTTTGCGGCGGTAAGACTTGAAAATCCGAATTACTTCTAGTATTATAAGTTCGATTAATCCGGAGCGATTTTTGATATGTTGCTTATTTTCGTCAGTTCGCTGTTCCTGATCGTTCTCGCCGCCGCGAGCCTTGTGTTCTGGCTGAAGATGCGCGCCCTTCGAGCCATCCATGTGAACAGACCCGTGAGCGCGGCGTCTTCCCTGACAGCCGATCGTTACCGCCCGATGCTGCGTCTGCTCGCGCGGGACGATTTGGAATTCATCCCGGCCGACAGCAAACTGCAAAAGGCATTCCGCGCGAAGCGGCGTGGCCTGTTTCGCGGCTACCTGAGCTGTCTGACCAGAGATTACGCTCTTCTGCTGGCGGGCGTTCGCGCCAGCATGGTCCAGTCGGGAGTGGATCGCCCAGACCTCGCGCAGGCATTGGCCAAAAACCGCGTGCTTTTCGCCATCGCCATGTGCAAAATCGAATTCCGTCTCGTGCTTTATGCGGCAGGAATCGGCAGCGTCGATATTTCCGCCTTGGTCGAGGCTCTGGAAACCCTGCGCCGCCAGGTCAACGTGCTTTCCGCGCCGCTTTCTACTTCCAATCAGGCCGCGTAAGAAGCTTCGTGGGGCCTGCGCTTTGGCGCTGCCGCACCGAGCTTCCGCGCGGCGCCGGGTCTGTTCTCTTCATCCCGTCGGGGTTTCTACCGCCTCTTCGGCCAAACTGGCAACAATGCCGCTCTCCCACGAGGGGTATTTCAACGCCACGCCCAGTATTTCGCGGAGTTTCCTGCCATCCACGTTTCTACCCGCAACCGCTTGACCGCCATTCTCGCTCTGAACGGCGCCTTCCGGATGCAGAAATTCAGCGCACCACCGGACGATTTCCGCGGTGGAGCAAGGCGCGTCGTCCGCCACCGGCCACGCGCCCTGGACGTCGGCGAATAACCCAGCCTCGACGATCGCGGCGAGGTCGTCGACGTGAATGCGGCTGGTGACTCCGGAGCCTGCGCCACGGGGTATCTTTCCCATCCGAATGGCCGCGTGCACGCCTCGTCCCGGTCCATAGATCGCAGCCGACCGCAGGATCAGGCTGCTCCATGGGCCGGAGGCAATCCAGCTCTCCTCTTCGAGGCGCAATCGCCCGCGGGCGTCATTCGGCGTCGCGGGCGTTTTCCAGTCCACCTCCCTTCGGCCGCCGTAAACGCCAGTAGAGGAAACGTAAACCACGCGCGTCGGCGCCAGCTTCAGAATGGTCTCCCGCAGTGCGGTGTTCTCCGGCTCCGGAAGCGGCGGGATCAAATGCGCCACGATGGCGTTTTTCGGAACTTGCACGTTTTCCGTCAGTTCCGCCATCTGCATCCCTAAATCGGCCATCTCCCGGAACCGCTCCACGCCGCGCACGAGAGCCGCCGCAGGAATACCGCGCCCAAGCAGCCGCCGGGCAAGCCGCGCTCCGGTGAATCCCAAGCCAAGAATGAAGACCATCGCTCCCATTCCAGCATGATCGAACCCACGCGGACGCTATACTGCGCTTGAATGCTTTCGCCCCATATTTTTCGCGAATACGATATTCGCGGCATCGCCGAAACCGAACTCCCCGACGCCGGTATCCGCTTGCTCGGCCGGGCCTTCGGAACCTATCTGATCCGCCGCGGCGCGCGGAATGTGAGTCTGGCGCGGGACTGTCGTCTGAGTTCCAGCCGCCTGCACGACGCGCTGTTGGCAGGTTTGTTGGCAGCGGGCTGCGAGGTTACGGATTTGGGGATCGTCCCCACTCCGTGCCTGTACTATTCCGTGTTCCATCTGCACGCTGATGCCGGCATCATGATTACCGGAAGCCACAATCCATCCGATTACAACGGTTTCAAAGTGATGCACGGCAAGAGCACGATTCACGGCGACGAGATTCAGAAGGTCCGGCAACTGATCGACGCCGGCGATTTTGAGGCCGGCGTGGGTTCGGTCAAAACTTTCGACGTCGTGACGCCGTACGTCGATGAAATCGCGGCGCAGTTCCAGTTGCCGCGGCGTGTCAAGGTTGTCTCCGACGGCGGGAATGGGACGGCAGGGCCTGTATTCCGCCGCATTCTCGAGAAGCTCGATTGCGACTCCACCGAGCTTTTCTTCGAAATGGATGGGCACTTCCCCAACCATCATCCCGATCCGACTCAGCCGGAGAATCTCCGCCATCTCGTCGCTGCCGTGCTCGCAAACCACGCCGATGTGGGCCTCGCGTTCGACGGCGATTCCGACCGTCTGGGCGCAGTCGATGAACGGGGCGCCGTCCTTTACGGCGACCAGCTGATGATCGTTTACGGCCGCGAGATTCTGTCGCGCAAGCCGGGCGCGACAATCATCGGCGAAGTGAAGTCGTCGCAGAATATGTATGACGATCTCCGGCGACATGGCGGAAACGCAATCATGTGGAAGACCGGGCATTCGCTGATTAAAGCGAAGATGCAGGAAACCAATGCCGAACTGGCGGGCGAAATGAGCGGCCACATGTTTTTCGCCGACCGCTACTATGGCTTCGACGACGCGCTTTACGCCGCGTGCCGTCTGCTGGAGATTGTGTCGAATTCGGACAAGCCACTGTCTTCGCAATTGTCCGATCTGCCGCCGACGTTTGCAACGCCTGAGCTCCGTGTGGATTGCCCGGACGTGAACAAGTTTGCGATTGTCAGTGCCGTGCGGGCACGGTTCCAGCGCGACTACGACGTAATTGCGATCGACGGCGCGCGGATCAACTTCGGCAAGGGTTGGGGGTTGGTGCGCGCTTCCAATACGCAGCCGGTTCTGGTGCTGCGCTTTGAGGCGCAATCGTGGGAGCTTCTGGCGGAATATCGGAAGCTGGTAGAATGTGCTGTAGCGGAAGCCTCGTGATTTCTTGCAAATCTCGGCGCATCAGGTCAAAATAGAGCTTTATACCCGGGGTCTCCTCCACGCGAAATTCGACCATTTTTATACTCACCGCGTTCGCTCTATGGCTGCCGGTGAGTTCGGCATCGGCCCAAACAACAGGGAACTATTTGCGGCTGCCGCTTTCCTTCGAGCGGCAAGTCGCTGGCCCGGACGAGTTGTACGTCACGCGCGGCCAGGGCTACGCGATCGCGGTGCAGGGCGCGAAGATATCGATCGGTACTCTAGCCTCCGATCGTAAGAGCCGGCGCGCCGTGTCGCTCCAATTTGCCGGGGCGCAATCTCCTCGAGCCGTACCGGGGAACGCTCTTCCTGGAAAGGTGAACCACATAAACGGAAACGATCCTTCCAAGTGGCGGACGGGTCAGCCCACATACGAGCGTGTCACATACAACGGGATTTATCCGGGAATCGATATTGCCTGGTATGGCAGCCAACAGCAGATCGAGTTCGATCTGGTGGTGAAGCCGGGCGCGAATCCCAAGGCGATTCGGATGAAGGTTGGGGGAAAGGGAAACCTGTCGCTGGATTCGTCGGGCGCGCTGGTTATTGGCGACACGAGCGGAGATCTGCGCATCGCATTGCCGAAGATTTACCAGGAAACCAACGGAACCAGGCGAGCCATCGCCGGACGCTACGTCCTGCGGGACAAAAACGAGGTGGCTTTCAATGTGGAGCCGTATGACCGCTCGCGCCCGTTGGTGATCGATCCGACCATCGTCTACTCGACGCTGCTCGGTGGCGCTACGGGCGACAGCTGGGGCCAGGGTATTGCGATGGACTCAGCCGGAAACATGTACGTCGCAGGTTACACATCCGCCACGGATTTTCCGGCCGTTGACGCCTTCCAAGCCAGCCTCGACACCACCATCAGGGGCTATGCGAATTATACGAATGGATTCGTCACAAAAATCAACGCCAGCGGAACGGCGCTCCTCTACTCAACCTATATCGGCGGAACTGGCTCCGATCAACTACTGGGAATCGCCGTGGATTCTGCCGGCTCCGCGTGGGTGACCGGCTGGACCCAGTCCGCGAACTTTCCGGTGCTCAGCGCGGGTCAGGCAGCGTCCGGCCAGGGGCAGTCGTCATGAAACTGGATTCGTCGGGCGCACTGATATTTTCGACCTGCCTTCGGGGAAGCATCGCCGTTCAGGCAAGTGCCATCGCGGTTGACGCCTCGGGAAATGCTTATATTACGGGATCCGCCGACAATACTTTCCAAACGACTTCAGGTGCTTTTCAACCGCTCAATCAGGGCGGTAAGGATGCCTTTGTTGCGAAGTTCACCTCTACAGGGTCGGAGGTTTATGCCACGTTTCTCGGTGGCACGGGAAGCGATGCCGGATACGGAGTCGCGGCCGACGCGAACGGCAGTGCCTACGTGACCGGATCGACTTCTTCGGCGGCGTTCTCCGGCGCTCCCTCCAGAGGCGCGCAACCCACCAATTCAGGCGGCGGAGACGCGTTCATAGCCAAGCTGAATCCGAGCGGCACGGCGCTGGCGTATTTCACTTTCTTTGGAGGGACGGCGGTCGACCAGGGAAATGCGATCACGGTGGACGTGGCGGGAAACGCGTACATTGCGGGGTACACGGCTTCGGCAGGCTTGGCAACGACTGGCGCTGCACAAACGGTCCATGCGGGCGGTTACGACGGCTTCATCGCCAAACTGAACCCTGCTGGAACCGCATTCTACTATGTAACGTATCTGGGTGGAAACCGGCAGGATCAAATCAACGGGCTGGCGATTGACGGATCGGGGAATGTGTACGTTGCCGGGCAGACCGACTCGGCGAATTTCCCGATACAATCCGCTGCGGAACCCGTTATTCCCGGCGGAGGCACGACGCTGTTTCAGACTCTGAACTCCGGCGCGTCCTGGTCCGCTTTTGACGCCAACATACTGGGGGCGGTTTTCGATCTTACGGCTGATCCCATCGCCTCCGGAACGATTGTCGTTGCCACCGAACAGGGCATCTTCCGGACGACAAACAACGGCGTTTCCTGGACGCAGCAGTTTGCTGGTTTCTTTTACTCCATCTCGCTGTCGAGAAGTCCGGCGAATCCGGCGACCATCTACGCTGCTTTGGTCGGACTGGAGGGAGGACCTACACCCATATACAGATCATCCGACGGCGGCCTGACTTGGAGCCTTCCGGGACAGGCTCCACAGGCTCCATTCGCTACCACCAGCGTGGTTGCCGATCCGGCGAACGCAGACACCGTGTGGGCGTTCAGTTATGCTGGGGGTGTTTATGAGTCCATCGACGCCGGAAAATCCTGGTCCTACCCAGCCCGCTTCGGCATTGGCCAGAATATCTTCGTAAATTCGATGGTGGTGGCGGCCGCAAACGATGTTCCGTACTTCGACACAACCTCCGGCATCTACCCGTCCCTCGGCGGCGAACTGCCTCGAGGAGTGGGATTCAATTCTTCCCAACAGCCCCTGAGCGCATCGGCGACCAATCCCCCTATCCTTTATGTTGCCGCGGGAGGGCTGGGAGTCTATAAAGACGGGGACGGCAGCTCCTTGAGACCTATTACGCTGACCCCATGGTACCCTGGTCAGTCTGACATCCAGCTGGTAGCTGTATCGCCTCTGAATTCTTCGCTCGTATACGCCTGGGGAACCTTTCCCTACGTTTCCACCGATGGCGGTACAACCTGGAGCAATAGCGGTGCAGGCCTGGTGAACGCCTTCGTCAGCGAGTTTGCCTTCGACCCCTTGAACTCCGCGCGAGCTTTCGCCATCGCGACCCCTTCAACCGCGGGGTTCGCCGCGAAACTGAACACCTCGGGCACGGCGTTCGTTTGGTCGACTTATCTCGGAGATGCGGGGAATTACACGCAAGCCTTTGGCGTTGCGACGGACGGAGTTAGTCGCACGTTTGTCACAGGTCGAACAGTCAGCCACGCGGTCCGGCCCATTCCGTCCGCGCCGGCATTTGACTTGCCCAACTATAGCGACGCCTTCGTTACCAAGATCGCGGATGCAACACCATCCTGCACTTACTCATTAAGCCCGTCTGCTCAGGTAGTGACCGGCGTCGAGAAGATTACGCTGTACTCGGTGACGGCCCCGAGCGGGTGCGCGTGGAGCGCTTCAAGCAATCAGTCGTGGGCGACTATCCCGGCCGGTGCGGCGGGAACCGGAACCGGTACGGTCTACGTCCGGACTGCGACGAATTCGACGGGCGCAATAAGCCCGCCGACCTGACCATCGCGGGACAAGCAGCCACTCTCACGCAGGCGGACTCTTCGTGCGCGTATTCGCTCAATCCGAACAGCGTCTCCGTGCCCGCCGCCGGCGGCCCGTTTATAGTCAAGCTGACCACAGGATCCGGTTGCCCCTGGTCGGTGCCGAACGATTCAGGAGCCGTGTCGATCACCACGGGCGCATCGGGGACCGGTAACGGCACGATAGGCTTTACAGTCGCTCCGAACGGCGGGCCGTTCGCTCGAAACCTGAGCCTGTCGGTGTTCGGGTTGACTCCGACTATTTCTATTTCGCAGACCGCCGGCCCGGCGAGCGGGGGAGCGCAGCCCTCGATTCTGCCCGCCGGAGTCGTCCCGGTTTTCAGTACAGTCAATGCCATCCAACCGGGCTCATGGGCCTCAATCTACGGAAGCAATCTCGGCGAAAATGCAGTATGGAACGGTGATTTCCCGACAGAACTGGGCGGAGTCACCGTTACTATTGGCGGCAAACTCGCATACCTCTGGTACGTGAGCCCGGGGCAGATCAATTTTCAGGCGCCGGACGATCCTAACTCCGGGACCGTGGTAGTAACCACGTCGGCGGGAAGCGCAACATCGACCGTGGTTGTCGAGCCGGTCGCTTCCAGTTTCAGCCTTCTTGATGCCAAACACGTTGCGGGAATCATTCCGCGTCCCGACGGCACGGGCGCGTACGGCACGGGAGCCGGGTCCTACGATATTCTTGGGCCGACAGGCACATCGCTCGGATATAAAACAGTGGCGGCGAAAGCGGGCGACGTAGTGGAGTTGTTCGGAGTCGGATTCGGACCCACGAATCCCGCAGTGCCGGCTGGCCAGGTGTTCGCAGGGCCGGCCGCGCCGGTGGTTACCCCGATCGACGTGCAAATTGGCGGCATGAGCGTATCGCCGGGTTTTGCGGGATTGATCGAAGCGGGGCTCTATCAAATCAACGTGACCATTCCGCAGGGCGCGGGCACAGGGGACGTGCCGCTGTTCGCGAACGTGGTCCGATGGGGGACGACGCAGGCAGGGCTTGTGATTTCGCTTCAATAAATGAACTGCCCTCCAGGCTTGCAGGATGCAGAAAACACAAAAACCTGACTAGCCGCCGATAAACGCCCATGAACGCCGATTGAAAACAATGAGTTTGACCTTGTCTCTTTCTTATCCGCGTTTATCGGCGTTCATCGGCGGCCAATTGCGCGACCGCAGGGAGCGAGCAAACTCGCCGCCCTTCCGAAACTCGCCCTCCAAATCGGATCGCAGCGCCGTCAGCTTCTCAATGTAAGCATCGAGCGCCACCGAAATTTCCCGCCCGTTGGTCTCCAGAATGTCGCGCCAGAGATCGAAAGAGCTCATCGCCAACCGCGTGGCATCGAGTAATCCCGGCCCAGCCACCGCCACCGCTTCCGGCGCGCGGTCGCCGACCAGCGACGCCAACGCGGTCGAAGCCAACTGCGGCAGATGAGAACTCCACGCAACCAGCCGATCGTGCCGCGCCGCGTCGAGCACGATCTCGCAAGCCCCAAACGCAGCCACCCATTTTCGAAACGGATGATCGATATCCGAAGTCAAAACCCACGGCCGTCCCCGAAACAAGTCCGCATCCGCCGCGGCCACGCCGCGCTCCGCCTTGCCCGCCATGGGATGTCCGCCGAGGAACGCGCAGCGCCGCAGGCTGCGTTCAGCTTCCTTCACGATCGCCTGCTTCGTACTGCCGGCATCCGTAACCAGGGTGTCTGTCTTCACCAGCGGGTCGAGCTTCCGCAATGTTTCAAGAATTCCGGAGATGGGCTGCGCGAGGAACAACACATCGCAAACACCGCCAGCCTCTTCGAGCGAGACGCCCCTGTCGATGGCGCCGCGTTCGACCGCTTCGCCGATGCTGCGCGCGGAACTGACACCCAGAATGGGGCCTTCAAAGCCGGCCTTGCGCAATGCGAGCCCGAATGAGCCGCCGATCAGACCGACGCCAATAATCCCTGCTGACTTCAAATCGTCCTGCCGACAGCGGGCGCGATGATCCGCAGCTGCTTCATCAACTCGGTGTATTGATCGGGATACATCGACTGCGCGCCATCGCTCAGCGCATGATCCGGATCGTGGTGAACTTCCATCAGCAGCCCGTCGGCGCCGGCGGCCACCGAAGCCCTGGCCATCGGCGGCACCAGATCGCGGCGCCCCGTGCCGTGCGAAGGGTCCGCGACGATCGGCAGATGCGACAGCTTCCGCACTACCGGGATCGCCGAGATATCCATCGTGTTGCGCGTGTAGGTTTCGAATGTGCGAATGCCGCGCTCGCACAGAATCACCTCATAGTTGCCGCCGGAGAGAATATATTCAGCCGAAAGCAGCAGTTCCTCGACAGTCGCGGCAATGCCGCGCTTCAGCAGGACCGGCTTACGCAGCTTGGCCACTTCGCGCAGCAGATTGAAGTTCTGCATATTGCGCGCGCCGATCTGCAGAATATCCGAATACGCCTCGAGCAGCGAAATCTGACTCGAATCCATCACTTCGCTGATGACGAGCAAACCACGCCGGTCCGCCGCTTCGCGCAGCAGCTTCAGGCCTTCCTCGCCCAGACCCTGGAAGCTGTACGGCGAAGAACGGGGCTTGAACGCGCCGCCGCGAATCACGCAGGCCCCGCCATCGGCGACAATGTCGGCGGCGCGCTCGATCTGGTCGTGGCTCTCCACGCTGCATGGCCCGGCCATCACGACAACTTTGCCGCCGCCGATCTCGACATCCCGGATCTTCACGACGGTGCCTGCCGGACGAAACCCGCGGCTGGCGAGCTTATACGGCGAAATGATGCGGTGAACTTCCTTGACGCCCTCCATCAGTTCCACCACCGCCGTATCGAAATCTTCCCTTCCCCCAACTCCGCCCAAAACGGTATGGATGACTCCCGTCGACCGGTGAACGTCGAACCCGTCATCCACCAGGCGCGCAATGATCTTCTGTATCTGGGCTTCGGAAGCGCCCTGTTGCATGACGACAAGCATTGTTTATTTTGTTTCTTCCATGCGGTCCTTTTGGACCCGCCGCATTTCGTCGATAATCCGTTCGAAAATCCGCTTCACTCCATCCGTGTTCAGCGGGCCGCGGTTATGCGAGGTGATGTTGTCGAAAACCTGGCTCTCGCGTTTCGGTTCGTAAATCGCAAGCTTCGCTTCCCGTTTGACGCGCCCGATCTCTTCGACGATGGAAGTCCTTTCGTTCAGCAGTTCGACCAGGCGCCGGTCGATTTCGTCGATCCGTTCGCGGCATCGGGCCAGTGCTTCAAAAGCGGTGTTTCGATCAGCGGCATCTTGATCGGAACCATCGATAGACATCGGAATTAAGATACCTTACCGACCGGTACACGCGGCTTCAGCCGCGTTGCGCCGTTCATCTGCGGGACACCGCATTATTCAGAGGGCGCGTCAACTCCCGCATAAACGCTTCAAGTTTCGATGGATCCCGTTCGATCTGCCGCACGATGGCGCTGCCCACCACCACCGCGTCCACGTAAGACGCCAATTCGGCCACATGTTCGGGTTTCGAAATGCCGAAGCCCATCGCCAGTGGAAGACCGGTGTGGGCGCGCATGCGTTCAATCAGCGGTAGAGCCGAGTCCGCAATGCTTTGCTGCTCGCCGGTGATGCCGGTGCGCGATACCAGATACACGAAACCGCTCGAATATTCGGCCACCAGTTGCAACCGCCGCTCCGTGCTGGTGGGCGCGGCAAGAAACACCGTATCGAGACCCGCGTCTTGCATCACCTTGACGTAATCGCCTGCTTCTTCCACACTCGCGTCGGTAAGGAGGCAGCCATCGATCCCGGCCGCCTTCGCATCGCGCGCGAGCCTTTCAAGGCCATAGCGGAGCACAGGGTTCAGATACGTGAAAAGCAGCAGCGGAATCTCGGAGCGCTTGCGAACTTTGGCCGCTATGTCGAGAACCTTCGCCAGCGTGGTCCCCGCCGCCAGCGCGCGGTCGCCTGCCTGTTGGATTACGGGACCGTCCGCGATCGGATCCGAAAAAGGCACGCCCAGCTCAATCAGATCGGCGCCGCCGCGTTCCAGTGCCTGGATGAAGCTGGGCGTAGCCTCCGGCGAAGGATCGCCCGCCGTAAGATAAGCGATCATGCCGCAGCGGCGCTCGCGCTTGAGTGTCTCAAAAAGCCGGGATATGCGAGTCACGCTTTATCCAGTTCCTTGAAGTTCTCGCGATAGATGTCGATATCTTTGTCGCCGCGGCCGGATAGATTCACGATGAAGGTCTGGCCCTGGCAGGCAGGCGCCCTCCGGATAGCTTCAAATACCGCGTGCGCCGATTCGAGCGCCGGGATGATGCCTTCGGTACGGCTCAGTCTCTTCGCGGCGTCGAGCGCGTCCTTGTCGCAGCAGACGCAGTATTCGGCGCGGCCGCGATCGTGCAGCCAGGCATGCTCCGGGCCGACCGATGCATAATCGAGGCCGGCCGAAACCGAATGCGTCGCCGAAATCTGCCCATGTTCGTCCTGCAGAACGTAGCTGCGCGAGCCGTGCAGCACGCCCGGAAATCCTCCCGCGAATCGCGCCGCGTGCTGTCCAGGCGCTTCGCCTCGGCCGCCGGCTTCGACGCCAATAAGCCTGACGCCCTCGTCTTCCACGAAAGGATGGAAGATTCCGATGGCATTGCTGCCGCCGCCCACGCATGCGATCACGGCATCCGGCAGACGCCCTTCCGCCTTCAGGATCTGCCGCCGCGCTTCGACTCCAATCACGCGGTGGAAATCGCGCACCATCGTCGGGTACGGATGCGGCCCCAGCGCCGACCCCAGCAGATAGTGCGTAGTGGCAACATTGGTAACCCAATCGCGCATCGCCTCGCTGATGGCGTCTTTGAGCGTCCGGCTTCCATTCGTCACGCCCACCACGCTCGCGCCCAGCAGACGCATCCGGAAGACGTTCAGACGTTGCCTGCGCATGTCCTCCTCGCCCATGTAGACCGTGCAATCGAGACCGAATAACGCGCAAACGGTAGCAGTAGCAACCCCGTGTTGTCCCGCCCCCGTTTCGGCGATGATGCGGCGCTTGCCCATTCGCCGCGCAAGCAGCGCCTGCCCGAGGCAGTTATTGATCTTGTGCGCGCCCGTATGCAGCAGATCCTCGCGCTTGATGTAGATCTTCGCGCCGAGACTTTCCGAAAGACGCCGCGCGAAATAGAGCGCCGTGGGACGTCCGGCATAGGTGTTGAGCAAATCCTGCAATTGCTCGTGGAACGCCGGATCTTTCTGCGCATCGAGGTACGTCTGTTCGATTTCTTCGAGCGGCGCCATCAGCACTTCCGGCGCGTAACGGCCGCCGTAAGTGCCGAAGTGCCCGCCTGCGTCGGGTTGTGAAGTCATGAGCTGAGGGCCGCCTCAATAAATCTTTTCATACGAGTATGGTCCTTGCGGCCAGGCGACGATTCGATGCCGGATGCGACATCGACGGCCCAGGGCCTCGCACGGCTCAAACGTTCGCGAATATTATTCTCATCCAGCCCGCCCGCCAGGATCAACGGCCGGGTGAAGTGCGCCGTCCGGGTCCAATCATATGCCAGGCCATCGATCAGGATGGCCTCGGCCGCTGGGTAATCGGGAACAGACGCATGCGCGTCCTTGACCCGAAAAGCCTTCCAGACGCGGAGCCCCCGAGGATGCCGGTCCGGCGTTTCGCTGCCATGAAGCTGCGCGATATCCAACCCGAGCCGCGCACCGATCTGGTCGATCGCATCGGGAGCTTCGTCCACAAACACACCCACTTTCCAAACGCCCGCGGGAATCTCACCAAGCCAAGGCTCCAGCTGCGCGGCCGTGACATGGCGAGGGCTCGCGGTATGGAAAATGAAACCAAGCGCGCGCGCACCGGCATCCACCGCGGCTACCGCGTCCTCACGGTTAGTGATACCGCAGATCTTGACCACCATTTACGCGACCAGTTCCTGAATGGCGCGCGCCGCATCTCCCGATTTCACCAGATGTTCGCCGACAAGAAACGCCTCATAGCCGGCATCCATCAGCCGATGGACATCCGTCGCCGAAAAGATTCCGCTCTCGCTCACTTTGATCGCGTCTTGCGGAATCTCCGGCGCGAGCTTGATCGAAGTATCGAGCGAGACCTGAAACGTGCGCAGATCGCGGTTGTTGACACCGACGATTTGAGCGCCCGAGTCGACTGCGATCCCGAGCTCGCGCCGATCGTGTACTTCCACCAGCGCCGCCATGCCCAACTCGGCCGCCAGTTCGCGATAGCCACGCAGTTGGGCTGCATCAAGAATGGCCACGATCAGCAGGATGGCATCGGCGCCGTAAGCCGCAGACTCGATGACCTGAAACTCAGATATCGTGAAATCCTTCCGGATGACGGGCAACGAGCACGCCGCCCGAGCCGCCCACAGATCGGTGAGACAGCCCTGAAAAAAATCGTGATCCGTCAGGACGGACAGCGCCGCAGCGCCCCCGCTCTGGTATTGCCTGGCAAGTTCGACCGGCCGGAAATCCTCAATCAGAACGCCTCTGCTGGGCGAAGCCTTCTTGATCTCAGAAATAATGGCTGGTCGTTTCGCGCGCAAAGCGGCCGCAAAATCGCGCCGATCCGAACGCCGTGACTCCGCGATTTGGCGCAGTTCGCCGGACGGACCGCCCGCCGCGCGCAACTCCTCACGTTTGCGGGACACAATACGAGCGAGAATGTCGGGCGCCGTGGGGGTCAAATTTCATCCTAACAGTGGGGTCAATGAATCCAGTCGCCCGCATCATCCTCCTCGTCCTCGTCGCCATCCTCATCCTCATACGGATTTGCGTAGACGTCAGCCGAGGCGATAGCGTCGGCGGCCGCCTCGGCAATTTCCGGATCGTCGGAGTCGGTCAAATCGACAAGGATTTCCCCCGCATTGCGCGGGGCGATTTCGCCGACTGCGCCGATAGCGGCAACGCGTAAGCGTTTAGGCGCATAAACGGCATCGACGAGCGCAACGATGTGACTCAGGGCTGCGTTCATCTCCCAGTTACCCGCTGCGAGAATCGCTTCGTATTGAATGTCGGTATCGCCGCTTTGCAACGCTTCCAGAATCGAATCCTCAAAACCGCGAACCCACCGCATCGAAAAAACGGCTGTCAGCATCCAATCCCGGTCTCCACTGGAATACGCGTGCCTGATCGCATCCCCATGCCAATCCTGGGGCGACCGCACCGACGCTTCCAGTATTCGGCGTCGCACGCTCTTGGGAATGCCGGCATCAGGATAAAGCTTGTGGAGAGCGAGTTGAATACGGCGAAAGGTTCGCTCGGTAATGCAACAATTGTCCGGGTCGTCGAATCCGGAGGTATCCGCGTTTTCAAGGACCGGCCCCAGAGAGATCGCCGCCGCGGCGCGCACCGCTTCCGGCTCGCCGGGGCTGCTGACAATTCCCAGCAACGCATCGGACAGCGCGTCGTCGATAACAGTGAAATCGCCGGCAAGCTCGGCAGCGACGAGGCGGTCTGATTCGCTGGCATTGGTATCGGTCAGGACTTTGTGAAACATCAGGCGGGCATCGCTCGGCCAGTCCCACGGCGGCATCTCGAGCAGAGCCCTGAGGTCCGTTCGATCTCCAGTCGGTTCCATTAAGCGCGATTTGCGCGTCATGCAGTGTCGATGTTTACGAGCCATCCCGGCGCCTCGGGAACGTTCCAAGCTTTCTCAATGGGTTGTTACGACCCACCGCCAAGCAGTTCTTCCAACATATACCGCGTCCTCGAGGGGTATCGCTCCGGTGCGTAATATCGGGCGTGAATCGATTCGACTTCGGCCAAGGTCCCCAGGCCCGACCGCTTGCGCGGCGCAGATCGGCGGTGGGAATGAGGAGACCATCTATATCTTTGGTCGCCGGAAGCGCCTGGAACATAAGGCACATGACCGCTCCCCGCGCAAGGTAAACCCAGATTGGAATGGCCTGTAACCGATTGATTCTTTGGAGCCACCCGCCGGGATCGAACCGGCGACCTGCTGATTACGAATCAGCCGCTCTACCAACTGAGCTAGGGTGGCGGGCCGGGGGATACGTACCCTATGTTAGCGCACTGCCCGGAACAGGAAACGCGCGGGCGAGCTATTTCTTCTTGTCGTCGATGATGTAGATCTTCTCGCCGGGCCCGGCAAATTTCAGCCGCTGGCGAATTTCGATCTCCTGCTCCCGCGGGTCGCTCTGAAGCCGCTGTATACGTTCCTGCTTCTGTTCGATTTCCCGATGCAGCTGCTCATTGCTGAGCTCATACTCATGCACCTGGCGGCGCTTGCTGAGCAAACCGGGAATACCGTTAGGGCCGCGCAGCACCACAAACGCATAGAGGATTCCGCATAACACAATCAACGCATAGGCTGTCTTGACGATCGATATCTTCATCGAAGGGGTCGAGAGACAATAGTAACACTGAGTGTAAGTGATCTTCCATATCATGACCGACAAAATCGTAGTATTAAATACCTGCGCGTCCGCCGAAGAAGCGGCACAGCTGGCGCGCACGCTGGTCGACGCACGGCTGGCCGCGTGCGTCACTGTAATTTCACAGGTCCGGAGTTTCTACCGCTGGAACGGCGCGGTCACGGACGCATCGGAATGGCTTCTCGTGATCAAGACGTCGCGCACGCTGTTCGACCGTCTGCGCGCCGCGCTGGAATCCGCCCATTCGTACGAATTGCCCGAAATATTGGCATTGCCGGTTGTAACGGGTTCGGCTAACTATCTTTCCTGGATCGACAGCGAGTTACATTCCGCGGATGCGGATATTGAGTAACATGGATCCGATCCGCGCACTTATCTTCGATATGGATGGAGTTATTATCGATTCCAACCCCTGGCATCGGATCGCGTGGGCCGAATACACCCGGCGGCACGGCGTGGAAATGACGGACGCCATGCAGCAGCGGATGTACGGGAAACGTAACGATGAAATCGTCCGGGATTTTCTGGGCGCTGGCCGCACCGGGATACACCTCAGCGATGCCGGCGTTTTCGCGCACGGCGCGGCCAAAGAAGCGCTTTACAGGGAATTCATGAAACCGCGCGCCGCGGACTCGCTCGTGCCGGGGATTCGCGAGTTTCTGATGCGCCACCGGAATTCGCATCTGGCCGTTGCCAGCAACGCCGAAGCCGCCAACGTCGACTTCGTTCTGGATGCCGCGGGTCTCCGGTCTTTCTTCCGCGTTGTCATGAACGGCGCCCAGGTCACCCACCCGAAACCGCATCCGGAAATTTATCTTCGCGTGGCGGAGGGACTTCACGCGGCGCCGAAGGAATGCATCGTCTTTGAAGACTCCCACGCGGGGGTGGAAGCCGGGCTGGCGGCAGGCATGCGCGTGGTCGGAGTCGGGACGACCCACGACGATCTGTCCGGCGTTTCGCTGCACGGCGTTTCGCTTCACATAAAGGACTTTAACGATCCCGCCCTCGAAATATGGCTTTCGGGTGCCGTTTGAGAAGTGTGTTACACTGGCGTTGATACAAAACGAGAAAAGAGATTGACAAGGAGCAGCAACTTTTAGATGGCATTGGTGGCAGAAGCAAAGCGGCAGATCGTAGCCCGGAATCAAAATCACAAATCCGATACCGGGTCGCCGGAAGTGCAGATCGCATTGTTGACGGACCGTATCGTTCAACTGACTCAGCATTTCAAAACTCATCAAAAAGATCATTCCTCGCGGCGGGGCCTGTTGAGCCTTGTAGCGAAGCGCCGGAGGCTGTTGACTTATCTCAAGATCAATAGTCCGGAGCGCTACAAGAGTGTTCTTCAGAAACTTTCAATCCGCCACTAGTTGTATCGGGTATCTGCTCGAAGCAGTGGTTTTTACACACTCGCCTTCGTGGTCCGTTCCGGGCTGCGATTTACAGGCCGCGCGGTCGGCCGTTTCAGGGTGACCGCCGGATTCAACCTGTCAACTCCTCAATCGTTCGATGTTTCGAGATTTTGCCGATATTTCGGCTGAGAAGGATGTCCGGTTGGCCATTGTGGTCGCCCGGCACTGAATAAATGAAAGTACACAAATTTGAAATCGACCTCGACGGCCGGAAAATGACGATCGAGACCGGCAAGCTCGCCAAGCAGGCGGGTGGTTCCGTGATCGTCAGCTGGGGCGATTCGGTCGTTCTGGTTTCCGCGACCTCGGCGGCCAAACCGAAACCCAACCAGGGTTTTTTCCCATTGACTTGCGACTATCGCGAATACACGTATGCGGCCGGCAAGATACCCGGCGGCTACATCAAGCGCGAAGGGAGAATGTCCGAAAAGGAGACGCTGACCAGCCGGATGATCGACCGGCCGATGCGGCCGCTGTTTCCGGAAGGTTATCTCACCGAGACGCAAATCATCGCCATGGTCTTGTCGGCCGATCCGGAGCATGATCCAAGCGTGCTCGGGATCGTCGGCGCCGGCGCCGCGCTGGCGATTTCCGATATTCCGTTTCACCACCTGGTCAGCGCCGTGCGTGTCGGCATCGTCGACGGGAAGTATGTCGCGAACCCGACCTATACCGAAACCCGCGCGTCCAAACTCAACATGATTGTGGCAGGCAGCGATCAGGGCCTCGTCATGGTCGAGGCGGGCGCGCAGCAGGTCTCCGAAGAAGAAGTGCTCGGCGGTCTGGAGCATGGACTCGAATCCTGCAGGAAGATCATCGATGTTCTGAAGCAGCTGGTGGCGGCGGCGGGCAAGCCCAAGAAGACCTTCACGGCGAAGGAAGTCGATGCCGAGGTGCTCCAGTCGATCGACAAAAAGATCCGCGCGGAGCTGATCGACGCTTTGAATACGAAGAAGTACGAAAAGCTCGAAAGCTATGCCCGCGTCGACGCGCTGCACGATCGCGTGGTCGAGGAAGCCGCCGAAGAGAAGAAAGAGGAAGCCGACAAGGTTTTCAAAATTCTCAAAGAGCGGGTCTTCCGCGATGAGATGCTCGAAGCGCGCCGCCGTCCCGATGGCCGCGCATTCGACGAAGTTCGTGCGATCTGGGGAGAAGTCGGCGCGCTGCCGCGTACTCACGGATCGGCTGTTTTCACGCGCGGCGAAACGCAGGCCCTGGTTACGGCGACGCTGGGCACCAAAGACGATGAACAGCGCGTCGAGCTGCTGGAACCCGGCGAGTCGTTCAAGCGCTTCATGCTGCACTACAACTTCCCGCCCTTCAGCGTCGGCGAAGTGGGCTTTATGCGCGGACCCGGGCGTCGCGAAATCGGCCACGGTGCATTAGCTGAGCGCGCGGTATCGGCCGTTCTGCCCGATGAAGCGAAGTTTCCTTACACCTTGCGCGTGGTCAGCGACATTCTGGAATCGAACGGGTCGAGTTCGATGGCCACAGTCTGCGGCGCCAGTCTCGCGCTGATGGATGCCGGCGTGCCGATTTCGGCTCCGGTGGGCGGCGTGGCCATGGGGCTGGTGAAGGAAGGCGACAAATACGCCATCCTCACGGACATTGCGGGCGCCGAGGATCACTACGGCGATATGGATTTCAAGGTGGCCGGCACGAAGGACGGGATTACCGCCCTGCAGATGGACATCAAGGTGGCGAACGTCACCACGGCGCTGATGAAGGAAGCGCTCGAGCAGGCGCGCCGGGGACGGCTTTTCATTCTCGACAAGATGAACGAAATTCTCCCGTCGACTCGCTCCGAGATGTCTCCGTACGCGCCGCGTATTTACACGGTGAAGATTCCGCAGGATAAGATCCGCGACGTCATCGGACCGGGAGGTAAAGTTATTCGCGGCATCATCGAGCAGACGGGCGTCAAAATCGACGTGGAAGACGATGGCACGGTTCATGTGGCATCGAACGATCCGGACGCCGCGAAGAAAGCCCTGCAGATCATCGGCGATCTCACCGCAACCGCCGAGGTGGGAAAAACGTACCTCGGCAAAGTGGTGCGGATCGTCGACTTCGGCGCGTTCGTCGAAATCTTCCCCGGGACGGACGGCTTGCTGCACATCAGCGAAATCGCCGAAAACCGTGTCAAGGAAGTGCGCGACGAGCTGAAGGAAGGCGATCAGATTCTGGTCAAGGTCATTGGGCTCGAAGGCAACAAGATCAAGCTGAGCCGCAAAGCCGTGCTGCGCGAGCAGCGTGAAAAGCTGAAGACGGGCAAAGAAGCGCTCGTATAAGCTGTGGGGCGGGCCCCCTGTCCCGCGGTCGACGCCCCGTCGGCCTTCTCGGTTTGTTGATTCGGCAGGGCCGGGCGAGGGCGCCCGGCGCAGCTCAGGGGAGCAGCTCCACAAGCTATCGACTCAGATTTGATTCGACAGGCGGGCTTCCGGGCCCGCCTTTTTTGTTTCCTGAATCGACCGAAAATACTCGACGGTAAGGCGCATCCCTTCCTCAAGCGTCACTACCGGATTCCATCCCAGTATTCTCCGCGCCTTCGTGATATCCGGTCGCCGCTGTTTCGGATCGTCTTCAGGCAGATCGTGGTGCACCACGCCTGCGCGGCTGCCGGTAAGTTCCATAATTGTCCTGGCAAACTCGGCGATCGTCATCTCGCGCGGATTTCCCAGATTCACCGGGTACTCCTCTTGGGACAGAAGCAGGCGATAAAGCCCGTCCACCAAATCGCTGACGTAGCAGAAGCTTCGCGTCTGCGTTCCATCCCCGAAGATCGTGATCGGCTCGTCATTCAACGCCTGGTCCATGAATGCCGGCACCACACGGCCGTCGTTCAACTTCATGCGCGGCCCGTAGGTATTGAAGATTCGCGCGATACTCGTCTTCACGCTATGCGTCCGGTGATATGCCATCGTCAGGGCTTCGGCGAAACGCTTGCTTTCGTCATAGCAGGAACGCGGACCGACCGGATTCACGTTGCCCCAATAAGTCTCGACTTGCGGGTGTACCGCGGGGTCCCCATAGGTTTCGGACGTCGACGTCAATAGAAACTTCGCGGCTTTTTTCCAGGCCAGTTCCAGCATGTTCCGCGTACCGAGCGAGCCGACATCCAGTGTCTCGATCGGATACATCAGGTAGTCCCGCGGACTGGCCGGGGACGCCATGTGGAGAACGAAATCCACCTTGGAATCGATCTCGAACGGAAGCGTGACATCCTGCAGCCTGAATTCGAAATGAGGGCGATCGCGCAGGCGATCGAGATTCCGCTCTACGCCTGTCAGCAGATTATCCAGCGCGAGCACCGCGATGCCTTCGGCGAGAAGGCGATCGCACATGTGGGAGCCGACAAATCCGGCCGCACCGGAGACGACCGCGCGTTTCAACACAATCTCGAATGTAACATCAGGGCATGCCCTCGCCCAGCCTGCCGGAGAAGATAGTCCTTGCGATTCTGATCTGCTTGTCCGCAGTCAGCTTCTGGCGCCGTTTTCGGAGGGTCGTTCACATCGTTTCCGCCGCCAGGCCCGACCCGGATTTCAGGCTCGGGGATCTCGCTCGCCGCGTAAGAGCCTTCGTATGGGAAGTTCTGCTGCAGGGCAAAGTGATTCAACAGCGCCCTGCCGCCGGTGTGGCGCACGCTTTGGTGTTCTGGGGATTCTGCGCGTTCGCGCTGATAACCGTGAATCACATCGCGACCGGATTCGGCGTCCCGTTTCTTTCACGCGATTCACGCGACGCTGGATTCGGCCGGATCTACTTTGGTTTCGTCGCCATTTTTGCCATCGCAGTAGCCATTTCGATCACGTACCTGGCCGCCCGGCGCTTCATCGAGCGCCCGATATGGCTGGGCAAAGTCTCGCCGGAATCGGGAATCATCGCCGGACTGATATTGCTCCTGATGGTCAGTTACCTCGCGGGCCTTTGGTTCGCGGATACCGGCGCTGCCGGCCGGGCAATCTGGTGGACGCATACCCTCGCGCTCCTCGTCTTCCTGCCTCTGATTCCCCATACCAAGCACCTGCATCTGATCCTGAGCCCCGCCACCGTCTTTCTGAAACGACCGCTCTTCAGCGATATCCCCAAGCTCGCCGGTGACGAAGACTTCGGTTTGGTCGCAGGCAAAGATGTCACTCGCATCGAGTCGTTGCAGGCCTTCTCCTGCGTGGAGTGCGGCCGCTGCACGGAACACTGTCCGGCGTACAACACAGGCAAGATTCTGAACCCGAAGGAAATCATCCTCGGGCTGCGGACTTACCTGAATATGGAAGGGGCTTCGTCGGAAACGCCGCTTCTGGCGGCGCATGGCTCTTCCGGAGGGTACATCTCGGAAGAAGCGGCGTTTCAGTGTACGACCTGCGGCGCATGCGAATTCCAGTGTCCCGTGGGTATCCAGCATTTACCCGTCATCGTCGGATTACGCCGCGGCGCTGTAAACACGGGCCAATGGGAAGATACCTACGGTACGAAACTCTTCCTGACAATGGAGCGCAACGGCAATTCGCTCGGCCTTCCGTCCAACGAACGGCAGAACTTCATCGAGAAGAATAAACTTCCGATTTACGACGGCACGCAGGAATACTGCCTCTGGCTGGGCTGCATGGGCGCGTACGATCCGGCCGGCCGCGAGACGATTCTGGCGTTGGTCAAAGTGCTGCAGCATCTCGGGATCGCATTTGGCGTTCTGAAAAAAGAAAAATGCAACGGTGACCCCGCGCGCAGGCTCGGCAACGATCTGCTCTTCACCACCCTGGCACAGGAAAATATCGAGACCATTTCTCAAAGTAAGGTCGTTAAGCTGCTCAGCATCTGCCCCCACTGCGTGCGCACGATGAGCGTGGACTGGCGCGAGGCCGGCCGCACCGTCGAGATCGAGCACCACACGGAGTTGCTCGCCCGGCACAAGGATCGCCTGCCTGCAGGACTCGAACGCGGCAAGGTTGTGTACCACGATCCGTGCTATCTCGGGCGCTATCGCGGCGTTTACGACGAGCCGCGCGATGTGCTCAGGCAATCGGTGGATGTGCTCGAAGCGCCGCGTAATCGCGAGCGGTCGTTCTGCTGCGGCGCGGGCGGCGGACAAATGTTCCTCGGCGAAGAAAAAGGAAAGCGGATCAACATCGCGCGCGCCGAGGAGTTGGTTGCGACCGGCGCTGAAACCGTTGCGGCTGCCTGCCCTTTCTGCGCCTCCATGTTCCGCGATGCGTTGAAAACGGTGTCGGATGCCCCGCCGCAATTACTCGATATCGTTCAAATCGTCGCCCGCGGTCTTTGAGGGCGACTTTAGGCGCGTCTTCATTTACGCACCGCCTTTCGATCGCGGCCGCCCTGATGAAATGTGAACCCCGTCACCATCCCCTGGCCATCCAAAGTGAATTCAACCAAGTCTCCATTAGTGCGGGAGATGAAAAGGTTCCCCGTATCCACCACCAGCGGAAGTTTGAGGGGGTTCGTGCCCATCTGCAAAAACAACAACTCGCCCTCGAGTGAAATCACCGCCGGTTGTCCCGGCGCGAATTCATAATTGCCCGTATACTTCGAAAGAACCTCCGGCGCCATTTTGGCCCCGGTTCCTCCGAGCATATGCGGAACGGAGCGGTCGTTCTCGCACACACTCTCGATCAGATCGGTATCCGGCGTCAGCCTCTGAGGCATCTTCAGCGAAAACGGCCGGGTAAAAGTTTTCGGATCGTCGATGGTTATATCCAGATCCATGTGTCCGAAGTCGCGCCGCGTGAAGCGTTCGGTGATTTTGAGGGCTTCGGTGTGCGGGTGCCCTTCGATGTCGAGCCAGCCCCGATCGTTGAAACCCGCCGTATCGACCACCAGCGTGTCCCCCTCCCAATGGCCCACCGAATACCCCATCCAGGTGGGATTCGGATCCACCGGAAGCTTGCGGCCATCGGTGAAGATCGTCCGGTGGACACTGTTCGTGGTGCCCTGATACAGCACCACGATCAATCCGGGCGCCTGCACGATCCGTGCGATATCGACCGCATGGTAGTACACAAAAGGATCCGGCAGGCAATTCGCGCGCGGGGCATCTTTGCCCTCGTTGAGCACGCGCCGCTGGTATATCGCCTCGGCCCACGGCTGAATATCGGCGGGCTTCAGATCCCGGGCGATATTCCGGTCGTAGCTGCCCGCGCCCGGACCGCTCCAGACACCCGACAGATCCGGTTTCCCATCCGCCGCGCGGGGCGTGGGCGCGCTGAGATTCGGTTTGCCGTCCGGCATCCGGGGGATTCCGGGAGCGGGGTAATTGAGCCATTGCGCGGGAGCCGACGCGGACGCGAAGCCGGCGAGCGCCGCGGCGAGCAGGAAGTTTTGCGTCTTCGACATTAACCAGAGTGTAGCTCCAGTGGGGTCGGGGCTTCGGCCCTGCCGCCGGGTTTCCGCCCGGCGCTGACTTGGTTGACGGGCCTGTTTCTCTGTTATACTGGGGCTGACGGACGAACTCACAGAGTGGGCGGAAGCCCACTTTTTTATTGGTTTTTAGCTGGTTTGATACAGACTGGTTTGATAGAGAGATGAAGCGGGAGGAAACCATTTCGAAGATAACGGCCATCGCCGAACACGCCGCCGCCCCCGCCGGTATCGAGATCGTTGAAGTTGAATTGAAAGGTTCAGGACGCAACCACTTGCTGCGCATCTACATCGACAAGCCCGAGGGCGTCACCCACGCCGACTGTGAACTCGTTTCCCGCGAGGTCGGCGCGGCGCTTGATGTCGAAGACCCCATCCCCGGCTCTTACGAGCTCGAGGTCAGTTCCCCGGGCCTCGAACGGAAGCTGGGCAAATGGCAGGATTGGCTTCGTTTCGCAGGCAAAAAGGTCAAAGTCGTCCTGAAGGAGCCTGTCGTGCAGATGGGGCCGGTTGCGCAGACCGAGCTTAAGCACTTCGACGGCGTGATTTCACGGGCCGAAGGCCACACCGTTACCGTCGAACTGACGGGCGGCAGGGAGGTCACCTTTCCCGTGGAACAGGTCGACCGCGCCAATCTGAAGGTTGAGTGGTAGCGTCTCTCACCGGCCTTCATTACTGAACCGAACCCAAAGGCAAATTTGTGGAAAACATTTATCAGTCGATTGAAATCCTGAGTAAAGAAAAGGGCATTGACCCCCAGATCGTTCTCGACGCAGTCAAGGACGCGATGCTGATCGCCGCGCGCAAGCACTTCCGCACCGTAGAGAATTACGAAGCTGATTTCGAGGACAAAAACGGCGGAATTAAGTTGTACGCAGTGAAAACCGTGGCGGATCCGGTGACCGACGCCGCGCTCGAGATGACGCCCGCCGAGGCCAAACGGATCGATCCGCTGGCCGAAATCGGTACCGTTGTCAGGATTCCCAAACCCACCGACGCTTTGGGCCGGATATCCGCGCAAACCGCCAAGCAGGTGATCTTTCAGAAGGTTCGGGAAGCCGAGCGCGAGACCATTTATCGCGAGTACTCCGATCGCGTGGGCGAGTTGGTCAACACCACGATCAAGCGCGTCGAGGGTCTGGATCTGGTGGTCGATCTGGGCAAAACGGAAGCCCGGCTACCCAAACGCGAGCAATCCCGCCTCGAAAGTTACAGCGTTGGCGATAGGGTTCGCTGCGTGATCAAAATCGTCGACAAGTCCGCGAAAGGTCCGGGCGTGGTGGTTTCGCGCGGAGATTCCGAATTGGTCAAGCGCCTGTTCGAACAGGAGGTTCCGGAGATTTACGATGGCACCGTGACCATCCGCGGATGCGCTCGGGAAGCGGGCGAGCGCACAAAAATTGCTGTCTCCAGCCGCGACCGCGATGTCGACAGTGTCGGCGCCTGCGTCGGCATGAAGGGGATGCGTGTGCAGTCGATCATCCGCGAGCTGCGCGGCGAGAAGATCGACATCATCGAATTTTCCGACGATCCGGTGACGTTCGCCACGCATGCGCTGAGCCCCGCAAAGATCAGCCGGGTCACCATCATAGACCCGGTCGAGCATCACATGGAAGTGATCGTCGACGACTCGCAGCTCTCGCTCGCCATCGGCAAAAAAGGCCAGAATGTCCGCCTGGCAGCAAAGTTGCTCGGATGGAAAGTTGACATTAAGAGCGAGGAAGAGAAACGTCAGGAAGTGCAGAATGCCATCGAGCTGCTTTCGACCGGAGCTCCCGTCTCTGCCCTGATCGAGTACGGTCTGGCGGAAGCCACGGTGGATGCGCTGGTCAAAGGCGATATCGGCACGGTGGAGAAGTTGGGAAGTATGACGCCGGAGCAACTGGAAGCGATCGAAGGAATCGATGCCGACGCGGTCAACAGCATCCAGCAGGCGATCAACAGCTTCTACGGCCAGGTATACGAAGCTCAGCCGCTGGAGGAGGAACCGGCGGCGCAGCCGGGCACCGAGCCTGTGGAGGCGGCGGCTCCCGAAAGCCCGGAATCCGAAGCCTCTGATACGATGGTGGCACCGCCGGAACTCGCTGATGACGCGGGCGCAGCGGGTCATCCCGTGACGGAATCCATTGATGGAGAAATTGCCAAACCCTGAGTGTGGCAAGGCGACCTGTTCAAGGCGAGTGTAAAGGCAGTTAAACGAAACGCTTCAACTTATGAGTAAGATTCGCATCAATGAACTGGCGCGGCAATTGGAAGTGAAGTCGCGCGAGGTCATCGACAAACTGCACGAACTCGGCATTGCGGAAAAGGTCACCCACTCCAGTTCGATTGACGAAGACAAAGCCGATCAGCTGCGGCGGTACTACAGCGGTGAGTCGCATGCCCCCCTGCCGTCCGCGACGCACCGCAATGGCGCGGGGACGGCTGTTGAGGAGAAGGAAGAGGAAGCCGCTCCCCCAATTCCACAATCGGCCCCGGCACGGCGCCCCAGGGTAACCCAGGCGCCGCCCTCGGAGGCCGCCCCTGCTCGGCATAGCGCCGCGCCTGAAGTCGCCGAGCCGAAAACGGAGCCTGCTCCTGAGGCCACCGCGGTCCAGCCTGCGGCGCCGCCAACGGAAGCCGAAAAAAGCGCGGACGAAGCCAAGCCGCGCGCGATGCCCCTGCGGCCTCCCGTGCTCGCTAAGGGATCACCCATTCATCCGCCTGTCGGCGCGCCTCGGCCGGTTTTGACGCCTTCTGCCGCGCCGGCGGCGCCGCGTCCTGCACCGGTGGTTTCGCCCGCCGCGCCCGGACGTCCTGTACCGCCGCCCGCGAGGCCGATTCCGCTGGCCGGCGCGCCGCGGCCCGGACAGGTGCTGTCAGGTCCTCGCCAGCCGATGCCGGTGAACCTCGCGCCAGGTTCGACGCCTGCCCCATCTTCTTCTACGGTTGCGACGTCCCCGCGTCCGGCGGTTCCGTCGGCCCGCCCAGGGGTACCGATCGCTCCGCCCCCGCGTCCTGCCGGCCTGCAGGGCGGCGCTCCCGGTCAACCGCGGCCCGCTGCTTATCAGGGCGCACAACCAGTCCAGCGCCCGCTCGCCGGGCAGCCCGCGGCCCGTCCCGTCGTGCCTCCGCGCGCCGATCTGGCGGCGAGGTTAGGGCAACAGCAACCGCGTCCACCGATGCCCGGGCAGGCGCCGCCGCCGCGTCCGGGAGTTCCCATGCGGCCACAGACCCCGCGTCCCGGCCAGCCTCTTTACCAGGGTCCGCCGCGCCCCGGCGCAGCTCCCATGGTGGGCCGCGGTATCGTTGGCCGTCCCCCAATGCCCGGGCAGCGCCCGGGTGGTCCGCGGCCGATGCACCCCACCACGCGCGGAGGCCTCATCGGTCCCGGCGCGCCGCCGCTGCCGCCGGATCAGGCCGTACGCCGTCCGCAATACAACCAGCAGAACCGCGGCCGGGGTGGACGCGATCGCCAGAGGGAACCGGAAGAGAAAAACCTCCGGCTGCAGACGCGCCGCGAATTCCTGGCGCCGCCGCCCATCAATCGCGACATCACTATCTCCGAAGGCATCACCGTCAAAGAGCTCTCCGAAAAACTTGACGTGAAAGCCAACTTCGTCATCAAGAAGCTGGTGGATCGCGGCATCTTCGCGACCATCAACCAGACTCTCGACGCCAAACTTGCTACCGACATTTCACGCGAGTTCGGCGCTTCCACTTCGACTGTTACCTACGAAGAGGAAGCGATGCAGGACATCGAGATCGC
>Ga0070733_10000711_pt1 | contig 26208 bp, 22 predicted proteins | sample Coa_R1_9_FD_66450 | JGI IMG/M metagenome (GOLD analysis project Ga0070733, IMG submission 66450) | Surface soil microbial communities from Centralia Pennsylvania, which are recovering from an underground coalmine fire - Coalmine... | ecosystem: Environmental > Terrestrial > Soil > Unclassified ...
CTAGTGATTGCGGTCCTGCCGCTGGTTTCCGTGGGGCCTGTATTCGCCTCACTCTTCTTCAGGGACAGGCTAACGCGCTGGAACCCATGCCTCGCGGTGATGCTGGTGGGCGCCAGTCTGTGGCTCTCGGAGATACACCGAAAAGACGTAGTCCACCTGGCTTCCGGCGCCCCCGTTCTGCTGATAGTACTTCTCGCGAGCATTCAATCGATTTCCAGCTCACAAGTCAGGAACGCTGTTATGGGAGCCATCGCTGCCGGTTTGGTAGTCTTCGGCATTTTGAATTTCGTCTCGCGGCTGGAGGGCAGCCACGCCGTGGAAACTCGTCGCGGCACGGTTATGACAGTAGTAGACGACCAGGCACTGCAATTCCTGAACACTTCCGTGAAAGAGCGGGAATACATATTCGTTTACCCATACTCCCCCATTTACTATTACCTCGCGGACGTCCGGAATCCAACGCGGCTCAGCACTCTTCTCTATGGCTACAACAGTCCCGCGCAGTTCGACGAGGTTATCCATAGTCTTGAGGAAAAGCGCGTCCCATACGTCCTCGATTCAGGGGTCTCCGAAACTACAGTGGCTAAATGGTTTCCGGGGTATCGCCAGCCCACTGCCGATAAACTCGTATTGGAGCAATATCTGCAGAAACGGTACGAACTGATGGCCGTAAAAAGCGGCTTCAGTATCCTCCGGCGCCGGGTCGATGAAGCGGACAATAGGGTGTCGGACACGGGAAGTAAAGTTATCGGCAAAAAAGGGAACTGACCAGGCGAATCCGCTGCGTATCGGCCCTCGGGGGAACGCTGCCCAAAGTTGAGTTTCCATCGCTGTCTTTAATCAATCTATGAAGGCCGTTTGGGGAATCGGATAATTCCATAGTGAAGCTGCCTGGCTGAGTTTGGCTGTAGAGTGCCAGGTGCGCCAGTATGGAAATCCCTTATCGCGCGTCATTCACAGAGACAGTCGACTCGGTTCTTCCGGCGCTCCCTGAAGCGCACCCAGTGGCGCGACGAGCGCTGTCCGTCAATCATCCCGTTACCCGGACTTGCCTCCTTCTGGCGCTGACTGTCGCATATCCGCCTCCCCTCACTCAAATACTTTGCTACGTCGTCGACCCCGAGTCCTACGGCCATGATCCGCGCCGATGGTTCCCCGCGCACCACCAGTCCGCCGCCGACAAGCTCTTGTTGGAGCAATACCTCCGCCCGCGTGACGAACCAATCACTGGGAACAACGGCCTCCTGCAGAGGCGAGACGATGTAGCGCAAAGGATTGAGGGCATTCGCAACGAATATGGCTACCACACCAAATAGCAACGCGGCGTATCATCTGCTGGAACCGCGCCCCTACCCGGCCTCTCTGTCCATCGTCATACCGATGTACAACGAAGAAGCGGTCGTCGAGTTACTGCGCGCCGATCTCGAGCAGTTCATGTATGAAGCGCGAACCGACACCGAAGTCATCCTCGTCAACGATGGAAGTTCAGACCAGACGCTCAAGAAGATCGCCGCATGGGCCGCCCAGGACGATCGCATAAAGATCGTTCACCTGTCGAGGAATTTCGGTCATCAGATCGCAGCGACCGCCGGGCTGGATTATGCGGGCGGAGACGCGATCGTACTCATCGATGCCGACCTACAGGACCCACTCCCTGTCGTTCACCAGATGATCGACCGGTACTGCGACGGCTATGACGTTGTTTATGGCCAACGAGAGAAAAGGCAGGGCGAATCACTGCTCAAGCTCTTTACCGCCTGGATGTTCTACCGCCTGATGCGAGCGATGGTCTATAGGTATCTTCCGGTCGACACCGGCGATTTCAGGCTCATCTCCCGGCAGTGTCTCGAAGGCCTGAAGAGCATGCACGAAGCCCACCGCTTCCTGCGTGGAATGGTGGCTTGGGTGGGCTATCCCCAATGCGCGGTAACCTACGAGCGGGCACGCCGTGCCGGCGGATACACGAAGTATTCGTTGCGTAAGATGCTGGTTTTCGCCTGGACGGCTGCCACATCGTTCTCCAGCTTGCCGCTGCAGGCAAGTCTGGTACTTGGAGGCCTGGTCGGCCTGTTCGGCATCGAAGAAGGGATTCGCGCGCTGCTGGCCGTCATGTGGGGCTGGTACGTCGTCCCAGGCTGGACGTCGCTTATGGTTGTAACGAGTTTTATCGGAAGCGCTCTGCTCATCTGCGTCGGCATTTTGGGCCAGTATATCGGCCAGATTTATGAGCAGTCGAAAGACCGCCCCCTCTACCTCGTTTCGCGGACATTAAATGTCAACGGCTCAGCCGGTTCGGTCATGCGCACCTTTCCGACGCAGAGAAAGGAACAATTTGAACGAAGGAGAACCGGAATCTGAAGCCTTGTCCGATTTCCTGCTCGGCGGGGCCTGACGTCTTTGTGAAGACCGCCTAACAGGCAGGTTTATATCACCAGGCCCCACTCGAGAAAGGTCAGGAATAGGAAGAGGTTCACGACAGCACAGATAAGCACCAGGCAAGCGAAGGAAAGGCCTGCGTTAAGTCTCGCCGACAACACCGGGTATGCCGCAAACAACGTCAGCGAATAGCGAGACGTGCTTTGGAGCAGTGGTTGGGTGTGCTTGGTGAGAAACAGGCACATCGCGGCGATGGCGTAGATCTTATATTCGGTACGGACAGGACGCATCAAAGCTGCAACGCCCACAACCGCGAACACACCGAGATTCAACAGCAGCAACCGATCGCCGCTCCGCGCAAGCGCTCGGATCGCTTCGCCGAGAGAGGTCCAGGGAGCAACGGTGCTGGTCGCCCAGAAAACCTTGTACACCTGCGCCGCCGGCGGGAAGCGATTGAAGGCCAGCCATACCTGGTAAGACGCCACTCCGGCAACGCACATCACCGCCGCGATCAGACCGCTGCGCTCCCGCTTCTTCCAGGCTATCCACAGCAGCGGCAGCGCCGTAAAGCATCCCACCGCTTTCGTGCATCCGGCCAGAAGTCCCAGCGCTCCCGCCGGCAGCCAGCGGCTCGATCGCGCAAAATAGATTGCCCAGATCGTCAGGGCGCACAACAACGAGTCCGGATAGCCCGCGAAGAAAGCAAAGGAGGCAGGCCAGACCATCCACAGCAGAACTGCGCGGAGTGCGATGTCGGCCGAGTAGTCCAGTTCGAAGAGCCGCAGCGCGCCCCAGCATAGAAAAAACGACGCGCCGGTCGAAATCGTCAGAGCCGCGGCCAGGTCGGAATGCGTGATGAACGAGATCCCCCGGATCAGGCCGGGGTACAAGGGATAAAATACCGTCGCCGCCGGGCTGTCGTAGCCGTGGCGCGAAATCTGCATGTACCACAGCGTGTCGAACCGTTCCCAAACACCCAGCAGCGCATACAAGACCGGATGCGAATCCCGGTTCATAAGACGATTGGTCAGGCTGTTGCTTTGGATCAGCCCGGGATCGAGACGCAGCCACGACGAGGCGACGGCGGCAAAGAAAGAGTAGAAGAATCGAAACCCAAGAGCTAACGCGAGGGCCTTGCGAGCGGGAGTCCATTGTACACGGATTGAAACAGGCGCAACCTGAAGAGTAGTTGCCATGCAAGCTTGGGGGCTCAAAGTAAGGATATCCGCCGGGTCCGTAAACCGGGTAGTCGACAATAGTTGCGCCCCGGGTAATAACGAGGGTTAACGTTCGCGGGCGGTAACCTTGAGCAGCCTGTAATCCCTCGGTGCTCCGGGCATGCTTACCGGCTCCACCACTCCCCCGCGCTCCAGCGCTTCCACGCTCTTGTGAAATGAGGCCGATTCGGGAAGGCCGGGATCGGGCGTGAGGACCACATAATCGATCTTCGCCCGCACAATCGCGTTCGAGAGCCGATCGGGCGTTACTGCCGACGGCCGCGCGCCGTAGAACAGGTCGAAAGCGTTGGGAACGAATCCACGGAATGTCTTCCGGCCCGTATTCAGAAACAGCGTACCGTCGAGATTTGCCAGAAGAACACTATCCGGCAATGTATTGGCGCGAATGAAGCCGAGCAGACTCTCCATGTCGGCCCACTTGTCGGCGGGCACGCCTGCAATCGAAAAATACCCGTCCTTACGCGCGGGCAGGATCCGGATTGCATCCGCCCACAGAGGGAATCCAATGGCGATCACGACCAGGACCGCCAGCGCCTCTCGAGTCGCTATGAGGCGGAGCACGCGCCAGACGATCCAGAAAACCAGGGGCAGAATCGGCGCGACGAGGCGTTCGGGAGGCGAGATCCGGCACAGGAGAACGAGGCAGTAAAGCGCCACAAGCAAATCCGGCACCAACTGCCTTCTGGCGATAAAACACGAAATCAAAATGACAATCGTCGCGACCACGAGGAGAATGTTCGTGAATCCCGTCAGCAGCGAGAACGGACTCCCGAGAAGAGCCAGCAGATTGCGGGTCAGGACAACGAGCTTTTCACTCGCGGCAAGACCGGTGAGAATATTCGACGCCAGGTAGCTCCCATCCTGTCCAGGCTGCGCAAGCGCCCACCCAAACCAAGGCGCTGCCATCCCCATGGCAACGGCTGTAAAAATGGCGGCGCCGCGAAGCCTCCTCCGCGCCACAAGCGTGACGATGCAGGCCACGATCAGCGCGACGCCGGCGGCCTGCGTCAGTGTAGCGAACCCGGCGAATAACCCCGCCAGGAAAGCGCGTTCTTCCAGCAGCGTGACGAGGGCCGCCGTTACAAGCAGAGCGAACAAGGATTCCGGGAGCAGATTCGTGCTCAGAAAAACAACCGTCGGGCACGCCGCTGTCAGCCCTACCAGCAGCAGCGCGCCGTTTGTGGACGATCCCATCTTCAGCAGCAGCTTGCGTGTCATCGCGAACCATCCGGCGGTGCATGCGAGCGGCAGCAGTTTGAGCCACTGCGTTTGTTTCGAAACGAAAGTGAACAACGCGAGTAACGCTGGAAACAGCGGCGGATAATGTGACGAGCCATGTCCGGCCGCTATGGCGTTGGCGGTAACCAGATAACCGGCGTCGTCATGATCGAAACCGATTGCCGGCAGGGACCACGCCACCGCGTACACGGCTGCGAGCGCGCAAAAGAAGATTGCGATCATCGCGCCCTGAGCGCGGCGGTTCCATGTCATCGGGAATGCATGTGCGGTGCGAAGCGAGTTGCTCTTGTAACACAACTTGTAACACAGCGGGAATTCAGCGCGGATGGATCTCCTGCCCGATTTCCCGAAGCGCCAGCCGCTCCGGCGAGTTTCCGAGCGCCGACGAAAGCCTTTCGATCGGCTCGTGCGCCGGCTCGTTGCTGAGTTGGAACGTCCGATGGTGCACCGGCAGGATGAGTTCCGCGCCTGCGTCATCCGCCATTTTCAAGGCCTGCTCGGGAGTACAATGCGCGCGGATCCACGGATTATACGCGCCGATCGGCATGATCGCCAGGTTCACGCGCCGTCTGGAGCGTAACGCGCGAAAAGTGTCGGTCATCGCCGTATCGCCGCCGAACACCACGCGAAAACGCGGCGTTTGGATGAGATAGCCGTTGAATCCCCGATACGTGTCGGAACGCATCCTGGCGCCCCAGTGATTCACCTCGAATGCGCGCACCGTGGCGTCTCCGACTTGCGTGGTTTCGCCCCAGGCAAGTTCATCCACTCCGCCATAACGTTTCGCGCGCAGCAGATCGCCGGTCTTCGCGGCGGTAATGACGCGGGTTTTTCGCGATTCGAGCGCGCGCAGGCTGGGAAGGTCGAAGTGGTCCATGTGCGCGTGCGAAAGAAGGATCAGGTCGGGACGCCGCAGCTGTTTCAAACGCAGCGCCGGCTCCACCAGACGCTTGAGACCGATGGTCAACGGTCCGAAATTGAGGCCAATGCGCCGGCTGAAGACGGGATCCGTCAGGATTGTAAAGCCGTCAATTTTGAGGAGCACGGTGCTGTGTCCAAGCCAGGCCGCGTGCAAACCTTCGTCGGGCCACAACTCTGGATGAGGTCTGTGCGGGGCCGCCGCGACCGATCGTTTTCGATCGCGCGAATAGCGTTCCCAAAGTAGAGGGGCCACACGCCGGGCCTGAACCAGATCTGATACTGCAATCACCGCTTATTGGACGCGGCGGCAGCGGCGTAAGGTTCACTTTCCATGCTATGTTCGTACGTCACCACTATAAATGCGCGTCTCCGCAAAAGCGCCCTGCCGTGTCGATCTGGCTGGCGCAACCCTCGACATCTGGCCGTTGTATCTGTTCCACGACAACGTGGTGACGGTGAATTTCGCCGTCGATCTTTATACATACTGCGAGATCGCGACGCGTGAGGATTCGCGGATTATCCTGCGGTCGCGGGATCTCGGCAAGGAAGAGAAATTCGAATCGTTCGGTGAGTTGTACGCAGCGAAGCGTTATCGGCTGCCACTTCTCGCCCTGATCGTCCGATTCTTCGCTCCCCAACGGGGTTTTACGCTGGAATCGGCGTCGGAAGCTCCCGCCAATGCGGGTATTTCGGGGTCGTCCGCGCTGATGATTTCAGTCGCTTCCGCTTTGAACAAGCTCACCGGCCGCAAATACAAACTGGAAAAAATCCGCGAAATCGTGCAGAACGTGGAAGCGCAGGTGATCCGCGTGCCCACCGGCGCGCAGGATTATTATCCGGCGATGTATGGCGGCGTGTCGGCCGTTGAATTGAGTGCGGCGGGAATCGTGCGCAGGAGTTTGCCGGTGGACGCCGCCGAGCTCGACCGGCGTTTCGTGCTGGCGTATACGGGCGCGCCGCGCCACTCCGGCATCAACAATTGGGAAGTGACGAAGGCCCATATTGACGGCGACAAGTCCATTCACCGCAACTTCGATCGCCTCGCGGGCATCGCCCTCGCAATGCGGAAGGCCGTGGAGAAGAACGATTGGGACGAAGCGGGCCGCCTGATGCGCGAAGAATGGACGGCGCGACGGAAGAACGCTCCCGGCATCACAACGCCGCTGATCGATCGCCTGGTCTCCGTGGCGCGGTCCGCGGGAAGTACGGGCGCGAAGGTCTGCGGCGCGGGCGGCGGGGGATGCGTCGTATTTCTTGCGGCGCCGGACGCGAAAGAGACAGTAGCGAGCGCCGTCGCCTCCGCCGGAGCCGAGGTGCTTGAGGCGAAGGTGGCGCGGCATGGTGTGCAGGTTCGTATTGGGAGGCGCGTTGATTCAGCCCGACGCATACCGTCCGAATAAGCCCGACCCGTTTCGTCCTCTGCTGGGCGCGGGGCTGTTCGCCTTCGGCTATTTCGTCCTGCTCAGACTGGCAGCCACGGTGGCCCAGTTCCTGGGACGGGACATGGTTGCCCTGACTATACCGCCGCTGGTCGCCGCATCCCTCACCGGCGCGCTCGCCATGGCGATTTTCGAATCGCGTACTCTTACCGATCTGGGACTGCATTGGCGGAGAGGCGCCGGACGCAATCTGCTGACGGGAATCGCGGTCGGCATGGGCGGCGCGACGCTTCTGATTGCATTCCCGTTGCTGACAGGCCTCGCGCATTTCGAGCCGGTATCCGGCGAAAGCCTGGCTTGGAGAACCGCGCTCTTCACCCTGGCTTTGCTTTTCTGCGGCGCGGCGGGGGAAGAAATCGCGTTCCGGGGATTTCCGCTGCAGTTCCTCATCCGCGGCTACGGGGCGTGGATCTCCGTCGCGGGAATCGGCATCATCTTCGGGCTGCTGCATGGCTTCAACCCAGGGTCCACACCGTTAAGCATGGCCAATACCGCCGGTTTCGGCATCGTTTTCGGCGTCGCGCTGCTCCGGTCGCACGATTTGTGGCTGCCGATCGGGCTTCATTTCGGCTGGAACGCCGCGCTCCCCTTCCTCGGGGTGGAACTGAGCGGATTTACAATAAAACTGGTAGGGTATCAACTCGTATGGAAAGCCGGGGAACTTTGGAGCGGCGGAACCTATGGACCAGAAGCGAGCCTGCTCGCTACCGGGGTTCTGCTGGTTTTGTTCGTCACGATTTTAAAGGTTCCTGTCAGCAGGGGGGTCGCGTATCTGCTCGATCCCGAACCGGAAGACTCGCAGCCTGCGCTCTGACGCTGTGCATTCCGCTTCTGAATGCCGGCGTTCTGCACCCGAGCGACAAACTCACCGAAGACGAAAAGATTGAACTGGTGCGCGGCCTGAGCGCGGAGTACGCGAACGCAAAAGTGGCGATACCGCGGTCGAAGAAGCCTCTCGACTTCAACAGCGACGGCACATACGACCACATGGCTTGGCACGATGGCGCTTTGACCATGGGTCAGGCGGCGCGCCTGGGGGATAAGGTTCAGATCACAAAAGTGAGCCTGGAGGGCGATCACATCCTTCTCGAAATCAACGGCGGATTGAAAGGGACCGATCGCTGGTACGATCACGTGCAGGTCGGTTTTCCGGGCATGGGGTCGACGGTCGACAACCCCACCCGCCGTGCCAGCCTGGGAACTTACATCCTGCTGAACTTTCACAAGCCGATGGAGAATTTGACCTCCGCGGAGGTGAAGAGAATTCTGACGCCGGTTCTCGATTTCGACAAACGCTCCGCCACAGTGCTTTATTCGGAGACTCTCCCGCCGGAGGTTCAGCAGGCGATCGCGGAAAAACGCGCCCTGGTGGGAATGGACCGCGATCAGGTGCTGCTCGCGATGGGGCATCCCGATCACAAGTACCGCGAGAGCAAGGACGGCGTCGAAACCGAGGATTGGATCTTCGGCACGCCTCCCGGCAAAATCACATTCGTGACCTTCGAAGGAAACAAGGTGATCAAGGTCAAAGAACAATACGCGGGTCTGGGCAGCCAAACCGCGTCCCGGCAGCCCGTCCCGTAGCTCTCGGGCGATCTTTGTCGGGCTTCCTCAGCCCTTGGGCATCACAACCCAAGCCACGATGTAAGCGATCAAACCGAGATTGGGCGGGAGCAGAAGCAGTGCCACCCATATCACGCGCATCAGCGTAAGGTCGGTCTCGAAGTATTCCGCGAACCCGGCGCACACACCGGCAATTTTTTTCTGCGAGACGATACGACGAAGTCTTCTTTGGGGCGCGGCGTACCCCGTGTCTGTCCCGGTTCCGGCAGACCCTCCAACCGGCTTTCCGCACGAGGTGCAGAAACGCGCGGAGTCGGCGATCTGCGCGCCGCATTGTGTGCAAAACATGCCGACTCAATTAAAACACGCCAGGGGTAGATGCGGCTTTAGTCGCGTAACGCGCTGAACGCCGCGTATACCGTTTTATCTATCGGCCGATCGCCAGACGCGCGCCCAGCACTTCGGGCAGACCGGCCGCCTCTATCTTGCGGCGCGTGGTTTCATAGTCGTATTCGACGCGGCGCTGGACCACCTCCAGGGTATCGCTGTCGAAAAGCGCATATGCGGCGCGAGGGTCTCCATCGCGCGGCTGGCCGACCGAACCTGCGTTGATCAGGTACACCTCATCGCGCTGCAGCCTGTGCCGTATTTCCGCGTCAAACGGGTCCAGTTGTCTCATCACCTGAAGATATCCCTCCGCCCACGAATATCCGCACTGCAGATGGGTGTGTCCAAAAAACGAAACGCCGGCTTCGAGGTAGTCCGACACGTTACGCACGTCGGCGGCGGAAATCAGGTACTCATCCTCGTCCAGGGGAGATCCGTGAATCAGCTGGAACCCGTTTACACGAATCGGACCGGCGGGTAAGGCGCGCAAATAGTCGAAGTTCGCCTGACTCAGCCGGGCCATGGTCCACACGCTTGCCGCCCGCGCAACCGGATTGAACCACTCGAGATCCTCCAGACCACAGCAGGCGCGGTCGTGATTTCCCCGCACCACTGCGGAAAGGTTGGCACGGGCCCAATCGAGCACGCGGTTGGGATCGGGCCCGTAACCGGCCAAATCGCCGCAGCAAACGATCTGGTCATACTGGCCGCGCGCGTCCGCGATAACGGCTTCGAGTGCTTCCCAATTGCTGTGCAGATCGCTTACGACGAGATAGCGCACGGGGTCTTCTCAAAGTTCTCAGGCGCGCGTCAGGCGAACAATCGTAATTTCGGGGGGCGCACCGATCCGCACCGGCAGCGCTATCGTGCCAAGACCCGCCGTCACGTAGCAACTTCTGCCCTGTATCCGGTAAAGTCCCGCGACGAAGGGCGTGGCGAATCGCGCGAGGTTGAGCGTCTGATTCAGGATCTCCACGGTCACCTGGCCGCCGTGCGTGTGCCCGCTCATCACGGCGTCGAAGCCCTTTTGCACCGCCACCGGAAAGACGTCGGGGTTGTGGGAAAGCAGCAGGTTGGCAGCACCCGGGACGATAAGCTTCTCGGCATCCGGCAGATACTCGCCATCTTTGTGCGATTGATAATCGACGCCGGAAACGTTCAGCAAGCCATTACCCCAGCGGATAAGACGGGACTGATGGCGCAGAATACCGATGCCATATTTCGCCGCCTCCCTGGTTTCATAATCCTGGCATTGGACGAATCTTTCGTGATTACCCAGACAGCCGAGGACACCGGCATCGGCGCGCAGGCGTCCGAGTTCGCGAATGGCGCCATCCAGAGGATCGCCGGGCTGCGTGATGACATCGCCGGTGACGACGGTCAGATGGGGCTTCAATTCATTCAGCATGTCGACGGCATGTCCCGCATGGCGAACACTCAGCCAGGGGCTCACGTGCAGGTCGCTCAATTGGCCGATGCGGAACCCCACGAGGTCGGGATGAAGGTTCGGCACCGGCAGATCGACCTCCTTGACATGGAAGTCGATCCTCTCGACGATGGCGCCGAATGCCGCCACGGCGAAAGGCGCCGAAACCGCGACGGTTCCCGCCGCGTGAATCAGCGCGCGGCGCTGCGGCGAATGTACCGGCGCGTTCCGCGAGACCAGATAACGGTAAAGCCGGTAAATCGCGAATGATGCCACCGCCGTCATGCCCCAGAGGTTTCCGGCCGCGGTAACCCAGGTACGAACGAACAGCGGAATCCCGCGCATCATCCAGGCCAATCTGCCAAACCTGGTTGCGCTTGCGAATAAGAAAGCCGCCCAAAGCAGGTACAAAACAGCGCCAAGCGTCCATGCCGCGAAAGCCGGGAGTCGCTTCTTCCAGTCCAGGAAGAAAAGCCTCGCAATCAGGATCTGCGTTGCAACCGTGGTTACCGTGATAAGAATGTCGGCAATTCTGGAACCGTTAAGATAAAATCCCACCCTCACTCGATTGTAGCGGGGGGTGCACCGGGAACAGCGGGTTGATCGACCGTAAGCCACATCTGCGTCAGAACGCCGAGCGCCGCGCAGACTGCGGTCTCAGCACGCAGTATCGACGTGCCCAGCGAAGCAGCGGTCCATCCGGCATCGCTGAACTGCTGTCTTTCCGCGTCGATCCAGCCGCCCTCCGGACCGATCGCCAAAGCGGCGGAATCTCCGGCGTGGAACGCAAAAGCGCTGATCAGCGGCCTGGCGCCGGGCTGCTCGTCCAGCCGGCAACGATGAGTCGAGGAATCCTTGAATGCCTCGGACAATCGGATCGGGACTCCGATTTCAGGCGCCCGCAGGCGCCGCGATTGCTCACTCGATTCGCGGGCGATTCGCTTCCATCGCTCCGCGCGTTTAAGAGCGCCCGCAAACAGCCCGTGCTCGCTGCGATTCGCTTCGACGGGAACGATATGGGTGACGCCCAGTTCCGTCGCCTTTTCCACCGCCCATTCGAAGCGGTCGAACCTGATAAGCGCAAGGTAGAGCGTCAGTTGCGGAAGCTCCGGCGCGGCGGCGAGTTCCTCGATCACGTCGAAGCGGACCAGATCCTTGCGGGCCGTTTCGACCGAAGCCAGCCAGGCGCGCTGGTTATCCGTAATCTCGAATTTCTGGCCCACCTCGACGCGCAGGACCCGTGTCAGGTGGTGGGCACTCTCACCCGTGATTTCGGCTTGACCTTTGCGGACCTGATCGACGAAAAAGCGGCGGCGTGCCATGTGGTGGCCGAAGAAGGTAATCTGTATATTCGCATGCGCGACCGAACGTTGCTGGCTGTCCTGACAGCCTTCACCCTCACTGTCTGTCTCCTGCTTCTTTCCACGTGGGCCTGCGTGAGGATTTTATCGGGCGTGCGGGCGTATGTCGGCGGTGAAGGCCTTTATTCGAAAGCGCAGAAGAACGCCGTCTACTTTCTCGAACTGTACGTGCATACGCGTAATGAGGACTGGTTCTCGAAATTCAGCCAGTCTCTGCGCGTGCCGGAAGGCGATCGCGATGCGCGCATCGAGTTGGAGCGGCCGCGCCTCGATTTGAACGCGGTGCGGCGCGGGTTTATCGCGGGAGGAAACAGCCCTGAAGACGTCGACGATCTGATCTTTGTGTTTCGAAGACTACGCAATACTCCCTATATGAGCGCCGCGGTGGCAATCTGGACTCAGGGCGACAGGGAGATTGCGCTCCTGCGTAAACTGGGCGATCAGATCCATGCCCAACAACACGTTACAACCGCGAACCCCGATGAACTTACATCCAGCGCGACGGTTGACATCGAAGCGCTGAACCGGCGCCTCACGATCCTCGAAGATCAGTTCTCGGCGACACTGGGCGCCGGCGCGCGATCGACCGCCGAGGCGCTCCTTGGCGCCATCGTCGTCCTGTCCTTCGCACTGTGGGCGATCGGTGTCCTGACGTTTCGACGGCTCTTATCGGCATTTGCCCGGGAACACGAAAGGCTTCGCGCCACCATCGACAACGCTCCTCTCGGCATAGTGCTGGTCGACGCTCCGAGCGGGCATGTCCGCATGGGCAATGCTCAGGCCTGGCAGGTGCTGGGGCAGCAGCCGGAGCCGGGCGCAGGCAGCGGTTTTGCGAAGGATTGGCTCGCGCGCAACCTTGAAGGGTCCCGGCTGAACTGGCCCGATCATCCCGTCGCAAAAGCGCTGGCGGGCGAAATCGTTCGAGCGCAAAACCTTCAGTGGATTCGACCGGACGGCCAGGCAGTAGCGCTGCGGGTCAGCGCCGCGCCCATTTGGCGGCGCGGAAGCGTCGTCGGCGCCGTCACAACTTTTTTTGATATCTCGGAAGAGCGGAAAATCGAAGAGGCAATGATCCGGCAGTCCCAGGAACTCGCCAGATCCAACGCCGACCTCGAACAATTCGCCTACATCACAAGTCATGACCTGCAGGAGCCGTTGCGCAACATTGCCATCTACTCGCAGCTTCTCGCGCGCGATTACGGCGGCCGGCTGAACCAGCGCGCGGACGAAATCATCGACGTCATCACGTCGTCGGTCGAACGCATGAACGCTCTGATTCGCGATCTCCTCGCGTATGCCCGTGTCGGTAATATGGACGCCGCGCCCATGAATCCCATCGATTTAAGCCGGGTTGTGGAATGGGCCTGCGGCAACCTGCGAGCGAAGATCGTGGAAAGTAACGCCATCGTCGAGGCAGAGCCGCTGCCCACAGTCCGCAGCGATCAGGTGCAGATGGTGCAGGTTTTTCAAAACCTGATAGACAATGCGATCAAGTATGGAGGCGCCGGGCCGCCGACGGTGCGGATCTCAGCCGAGAGAATGGACGGAAACTGGAAGATCACAGTGAGGGATAACGGTATCGGGATCGATCCCCGGCACCATAAACAAATATTTGCCGTGTTCAAACGCCTGCATGGCCGCGACATTCCGGGTACCGGAATCGGACTGGCGCTGGCCAAGCGAGTGGTGGAGCGGCATGGGGGCCGGATTTGGGTGGAATCGGAAGTCGGACAGGGGGCCGCATTCCATTTCACGCTCCCTGGCAGCGATCCCTCGGGAGCCGACGGCGCAAAGGATGCAGAGGTCGCCGGTTATGCGCATTAACGCTACAATGTTTACGCTATCCAATGATTGCGCTCCTGCGCGGGACGCTGGTGGAGAAACGGCCGAACCAGGCGATCCTCGAAGTGGGTGGTGTCGGGTATGACGTCACCATACCGATCTCGACTTTTTCGCAGCTTCCCGACACGGGCGTCGAGACGAAGCTGCGCATCTATACGCACGTCCGCGAAGACATCATTGCGCTGTACGGGTTCCTGACTCTTGATGAGAAGAACCTGTTCGAAAAGCTGATTGGCGTCAGCGGAATCGGACCGGGGCTCGCGGTCAAGGTGCTGAGCGGCATGCCCGCCGCCGATCTGCTCACGGCAATTCGGCGAAATGAGCTGGACAAGCTGGTGCGCATCCCCGGCGTGGGAAAGAAGACGGCGGAAAGAATTGTGCTGGAGCTCCGCGACAAACTGCCTGCGCCGGCGGGCGAGGAGAGTGCCGCGCAGCCTGCGCTTTCCCGGCTGGATGAGGATGTGCTTTCGGCGCTGTTGAACCTGGGTTGCGCGAGGCCGGCGGCGGAAGCGGCTGTCCGGAAGGCGCGCGCGAGTGGCATGCCGGATGAGTTCGAGCCTCTGTTTCGGAAGGCGTTGGAGCTTGTGCGGTGACACCGGACAGGTTGATTTCCGCGGCCGGCAGCGATGACGAGCGGCAGTTCGAAGCGGCGTTGCGGCCGAAGAGGCTCGCGGATTTTACAGGGCAGCATCGCCTCAAGGAAAATCTCCAGATCGCCATCGATGCCGCGCGTAAACGCGGTGAGGCCATGGACCACGTCCTGCTCTACGGCCCGCCCGGCTTGGGGAAAACCACGCTCGCATCGATTATTGCGCAGGAACTGGACGTCCCTTTTCAGCAAACGTCCGGCCCCGTGCTGCAGAAGAAGCTGGACCTTTCCGGCATTCTCAGCGGCATTCAGCCGCGACAGGTTTTTTTCATCGACGAAATTCATCGGCTTTTGCCGGACGTGGAGGAGATGCTTTATTCCGCGCTGGAAGACTTCCATCTCGACATCCTGATCGGCACGGGACCCGGGGCTCGAACGCACTCGATACCACTGCAGAAGTTCACGGCCATCGGCGCGACCACACGCCAGGGACTGGTAAGCGGCCCACTGCGCGGACGCTTCGGTTTGGTCCTGCGGCTCAATCATTACGACGTCGCGGAGTTGAAGTCGATTGTCGAGCGATCGGCGCGTCTGCTTGACACACCGATCGACGACGAAGGCGCATCCGAGATTGCCCGCCGCGCGCGCGGCACGCCGCGTATCGCAAACCGTCTGCTGCGGCGCGTGCGCGATTACGCCCAGGTGCGGGCGCATGGCCGGGTCACCCTGGATGTCGCGGAGACGGCTCTGAATCTGCTCGAAGTGGACCGGTTCGGGCTGGATGAGGTCGATCAGAAGATCATGCGCACGGTGCTGGAGAAATTCAGGGGCGGCCCGGTAGGAATCAATACGATCGCTGCGGCAATCGGCGAAGAGGCCGAGACGATCGAAGAAGTCTACGAACCGTATCTCATCCAGCTTGGATTTCTGCATCGCTCGCCGCGCGGACGAGTCGCGACGGAGGGCGCGTGGGATTACTTCAAGATTTCGAAAAGCGCCCCGCGGTTCGGCGGCACGGAGCAGCCGGAGTTGTTTTGAAGATCGTTTACCTGGGATTGGGGTCGAACATGGGCGACAGCGAGGCGCTGCTGAAAACGGCGCTCGCCGAATTGGACGCGCCCGGTTTCAAGCTGCTTCGCGTATCGAGCTTGTATGAAACCGAGCCTATCGGATTACGGGAGCAGCGCTGGTTTCTGAATCTGGTGGCGGAGTTCGAGACGGAACTATTCCCGAAACAACTGCTGCATCGTATGCAGAAGATCGAGATGGGGATGGGACGCAGGAGGACGGTGGAGAACGGTCCGCGGACGATCGACATCGACATTCTGCTGTTCGGAATTTCGGTGGTGAAAACGGAGGAGCTGGAAATTCCGCATCCGCGATATCGGGAGCGGCGGTTCACGCTGGCGCCGCTGGCTGAGTTAAATCCCGGCCTGAGGGATCCGGTAACGGGGCAAACGATGGCCGAACTCCTGGCCGCCCTGACCGGCCAAGCCGCCCGAAAAAGGGGTCGGACGCATTTTTAGGTGGGCGGCCTCGGGCGAGGACCCGCAGACTTCGTCCTGCTTCCCGCTCGATCCGCGCCACGAATTCGCTTGCGCCCATCGGTTCACCGGTTCGCGTTGCGCAGCGGACAGCCTCGCAGTCTTCGTCGGGAATCGCCGACTGCAGGCATGTCTGCCAATGAGCGTGGTCCCAGAAACCGAAGTTCTCCTCCCATCCCTGGCCCATAACAAGATCGAAGGCCGATTCTTGACTGTGAGCGTGGGCGCTCGACCACGGCCAGTCCGTCGGCGCCGCCACCAACCCCGCGCGCACCGGATTCATATCGACGTAAAGCATCGCTCGCTGGAGGTGCGTTGGACCCATCGGGTATGAAAAGAAACGGTTTTGCCACAGGTGGCCGCTGCGTTCCCGGGTCCGGTTCACCGACTGCGAGTATTCCGATTGCGTCCGTGCCAGGGTATTCGCGAGCGAGTCGCCGCGTTCCGGCACAGCGATGAGGTGAACGTGATTGTTCATCAGGCAATAACCGAGAATTTTCGTGCCGTACCTGCCGGCGTGCCTGGCGAGAAGGCTGAGGTAGAAACCCCGGTTTGCGGTCGAATAAAACACAGGCTGGCGATCGTTCCCCCTTTGTGTGACGTGGTGGGGAACGCCGGGAATCACAACGCGCGGGCGACGTGGCATACCAGCAGAGTGCCCGATCCGCAAAGATTTTCTCAGGATATTAAATGCGTCCGACCCCTTTTTACGCCGTTCGCGACAATGGGGGTATGAGCCTGAGTCTCAAGGTCCGGGTGCAGGACGTCCTCATGACCCTGATGTTCGGGGTCCTGATCGTACTGGCGCACGACATCTCGGAACGGGCACTTCTGGTAGGCCTCGCGGTTCTGCAATTGATCGAAGGCCGGATTCCGTTTCTCGCGACCTTGTCGGGACGGACCACGTCCGTCGTACTGCAGCTCACGATCGCCTGGCTGCTGGTCGGCTACACCGGCGGCGTAACCAGTTCCTACTATTTGATGCTTCTGCTGCCCCTGGTATCGGCGGCAACAAATCTGGGTGTGGCCGGAACACTGGCAACTTCCATCGGCGCGATCGGCGCGTATCTGTCGTTCCTGCGGTTTCTCGATTTCAAAGAGGTTTTCATACCCCCGGAACAACAACACATACTCGCGATCCGGTGTCTGACTCTGGCCATCGCAGCCGTGCTCGTGAACACGCTGGGAGCCGCGATCAGGACACAGTCGGCGCGATATAAATCCACCGCGGAACAGCTCGTCGCTGCCGAAGCGGCTGTGCGGCGATCGGAGCGTCTGGCTGCCCTTGGCCAGTTGTCAGCCGGCCTGGCGCATGAACTGCGCAATCCACTCGGTAGCATCAAGGGCTCGGCGGATCTTCTCGCCCGCTCCGCATCCCATAATGACCCAATGACGAAGGAACTGGCCGAAATCATCAGCGCCGAAGTGGATCGCACCAACTCTCTCGTAACGCGATTCCTGGATTTTGCGCGGCCGCTCGAACCGAGGCGCGAACCGACAGACGTCACAGCTGTGATCGACCGGGCGGTAGCCCGCTCCAGGGTAGAAGCAATCCGAGACTACGACATTTCCCTGCCCCGGCTCGCGATCGATCCCGAATTGATGGAACAGGTGTTTCTCAATCTCGTAACTAATGCTTCCCAAGCTTCGCCGCCGGACGCTCCCATAACGATCCGAACACGCGAGGTGGACAGCCAGGCCGAAGTGAGCGTGATCGACCACGGCTGCGGCATTCCGGCCGACAAGATCGAGACCATCTTCAACCCGTTCGTTACAACCAAACAGCACGGCGTCGGCCTGGGTCTCGCGATTGTGGCGAAGATCGTCGATGGGCACGGCGGTAGAATGGCGGTCGAGAGCGAGCCGGGCAAAGGCAGCACATTTCGCGTCTTATTGCCGATTCCATCATGAAAAGACAGGTTCTGGTTGTCGAAGACGAAGACCATCTGCGCCGAATCCTCGAGCTGCAGTTGCTCGACTCCGGATTCGATGTCGAAAAGGCATCGACAGCCGAGGAAGCGCTCCCGCTCATCGATCGCGCCGATCTCATCCTGACGGATTTCAAGCTGCCGGGAATGACGGGCCTCGAAATGCTCCAGATCATCCGCCGCATGGATTCCCATGTCCCGGTGGTTATGATGACCGCATACGGCACCGTGGAGAATGCCGTGGAAGCGATGAAGGCCGGCGCATCCGATTTTCTGCTGAAGCCTTTCTCGCTCGATCAACTGATTACAGTCGTCAGCAAAGCTCTCGAGATCAGGAATCTGCGCGAAGAGAACCGCCAGCTCAAGGAGGAACTGGGCCGCAAATACCGCTGGGACAATATCATCGGCCGCAGCCCCGGAATGCAGCAGATCTTCGCCACCGTGATGCGCGTCGCGCCTTCGCGGGCGACCGTGCTGCTGGCCGGGGAAAGCGGCGTGGGCAAGGATCTGATCGCGCGCGCCATCCATTTCCACTCGCCGCGCAAAGACCGGCCTTTCGTCAAGATCAATTGCACGGCGCTGCCCGAGAACCTGATGGAAAGCGAATTGTTCGGCTATGAGAAAGGCGCTTTTACAGGCGCGAATATCTCGAAACCCGGCAAGTTCGAACTGGCGGATACGGGGACCGTGATGCTGGATGAAATCGGCGATGTCCCCGCCAATATCCAGATCAAGCTGCTGCGCATCCTTCAGGAACGCGAGTTCGAGCGGCTCGGCAGCAACAAGACCCAGCATATCGACGTGCGGGTAATTGCGGCGACGAACCGCGATCTTCGCGTCGCGCTCGAAGACGGCACGTTTCGAGAAGATCTCTACTACCGTTTGAACGTCGTCCCCATCGAGATCCTTCCTCTGCGGGAGCGTAAGGAAGATATTCCGTATCTCGCCAGGCACTTCGTGGACAAACTGGCGCCGGAAACGGGCGGGCGCGTCACCGGGATCACCGACGCGGCTATCGACAAGCTGATGACTTATCACTGGCCGGGCAATGTGCGCGAGTTGGAGAACGTCATCGAACGCAGCATCGTGATGGCTTCAGGCGATAAATTGGATGCAGGCGAGATAAGACTGGATATGAACCTGCGGGCCCGCCATGCTCCGGGTGAACTGGGATTGCCGGAAGGAATGAGTCTCGATACGTACGAGCAGGAGCTGATCAAGAACGCTTTGAAACAGGCCGATGGCAATAAGAGCCAGGCCGCGCGCATTTTGGGGCTCACCAGGAACGCCCTGCGCTATCGGCTCACACAAATGGGGATCGAAAGCTGATGAAGGCTGTACGCTTTGCCGTTTTAGTCGTTTTCGCGGGCGTCGTCGTAGCCGTCGCCGACCGGCTGGAGGACACGACTTATGTGCCCTATGAACATAAGGCCATCCAGTACTTTGAAACGCCCGTCGACGACACGGTAAGAGCTCTTGACGACCGGATTGACCAGGGCAAAGACAAACTCGATTTCGAACCAGGCGGCTTGGGCTATCTTTCCAGCCTGTTGAAGCATCTTGGGATTAACGTCGATTCCCAAGTGCTGGTGTTTTCACCTGACAGCTTTCAGGCTACTCTGATATCGGCGCAGAGGCCCCGCGCCGTTTACTTCAACGACGAGATGGCGGTGGGATTCGTGCCGCACGGCGAAGTGATGGAAGTCTCGGCGCTCGATCCCAAACAGGGAGTCATTTTTTATACCTTGAACATGGCCCGGGCGGCCAAGCCATCGTTTGCGCGCCGCGAAGTCTGCCTGCAATGCCATCAGGGCGGCCAGACGCTGGGAGTGCCCGGTCTGGTCGTCAGTTCGCAATACATCCCCGCGGGAGTGCCCGCCGAACACGTCAGAGGCGGATTTGTCACCGACGATCGTACCGCGATCGAAGACCGCTGGGGCGGATGGTATATCAGCGGTTCTCTTCCAAACGAGAAGCATCGCGGAATACCGATCGGCGCCGATACCAGCGCCGCGTTCGATTCATCGGCCTATTTGAGCCCCGTGAGCGATGTAGTTGCGCTGATGACCCTCGAACATCAGACACGCATGACGAATCTGATGGTGCGCGTCGGATGGGATACGCGAATCGCGATGGCCGACGGGAAACTGGAGGAAGCTCGCCCGCAGCTCGAAGCCGCTATCGACGACATGGTCGGCTACATGCTTTTCGTGGACGAAGCGCCTTTGCACGGGCCGGTTAAAGGCGTTTCCACATTCACTACCACGTTTCCGGAACGCGGGCCGCGCGATAAACAGGGACGGTCTCTGCGCGACTTCGATCTTCAGAAGCGCCTGTTCAAATATCCGCTCAGTTACATGATCTACACGAAGGCATTCGAGTCGCTGCCGGACTGGGATCGGGAGCGGATTTATCAGCGGCTCTTCAATGTGCTGACGGGTAAAGATACCGATCCGAAGTTTACGAAGCTGTCATCCGACGACCGCCGCAACGTACTCGAAATACTTCGCGCCACGAAACCGAATCTACCGGGTTATTGGAAAGCCGAGTAGTAGCTTCGCCTGGCTGGCGGATGACGAACTCTGAAAGAGGAGAGCCGGCCCGCCGAGTCAGGCGCGGCGTTTCCTGCGACGAAGCGCCACGAAAACAACGCTGCCGGCAATCGCCAGCATAGCGGTAGAGGGCTCTGGAGCGATCAGCACATTGGGATTGGGATCGGTACCGGCCAGGTAGAGATCCCCCTGCGCGTCACTCTGAAGGGCACCGTCCAAGTAGAGATCCGGAGTGAGGATTGCGCCGGACCCCAAGTTGGCGTCGTCATCGAATATTATGGCGTCGAATCCGTTATGCGATTCAGCGAGGGTTAAGTTGACGTAACCGCTCTCGATAATATCGCCGCCCTCGAATGTATTTGTGACATTAAGTGTCGTCGGTGTGGACGATATCCCTGAGGCATACGCGCTCGCCGCAAGCAAAGCCAGCGAAAGCCAACGAAATCCGGGCCGCGCCGTCCGATTCAAAAATCGCATTGCCCGTTTTGGTTTGGTCACCTGCAGCTCCTCCGACGACCTACCCGAATCGCGTTCCCCTACTCTACCCTTCAATGCCGGCGATGTCCAGTGCTGCCGGTACTAGTACTACCAGGTACTACCAGTTGGTCTTACCCGCTCCGAAGGATCTCGCGTGCCGCATTATAACCCGGCGCGCCCATGACTCCGCCGCCGGGGTGCGCGCCGGAGCCGCAGAGCCAGAGGCCGCGCACCGGCGTCCGGTAGCGCGCCCAGCCGGCGACCGGGCGCAGGACGAACATTTGATCGAGGCTCATCTCGCCGTGGAAAATGTTGCCGCCGGAAATGCCGAAGCGGCGCTCCAGATCGAGCGGACTGAGCACCTGCCGTTCCCGCACGATGCCGCGCATATTGGGCGCGTATTCCGAAATCACTTCCAGCACGCGATCACCGTAGGGTTCGCGAAGATCGTCCCACGCAGCGTCGCGCAGAGTGTAGGGCGCGTATTGCAGGAAGATGCCCATGATGTGCCTGCCGGCCGGCGCCAGCGACGGATCGTAGATGGTGGGGCAGGTCATCTCGATCAACGGGTTGTGCGACGGACGGCCGTATTTCGCGTCATCCCATGCCCGCTCCACGTAGTCAATGGACGGGCAGATGTGCATGGTCGCGCCGTGTTGGGGGCCGGGAGTCCCTGGTAACGCCAGGAAATCGGGCAGCCCTTCGAGCGCCAGATTCATCTTGAGCGAGGTGCCTTCCACGCGGAAGTGCTCGATCGAAGTTCGGAATTCGACGTCGAGGTGACCGGGTTCGATCAGCTTTAGAAACGTCGCCTTCGGATCGAGATTCGAAGCGACGATGTCAGCGTGCAACTCGTCGCCATTCTGCAGCGCAAGTCCATATGCCCGGCCGTCGCGGATCAGGATACGATCGACGGGCGCGTTCATCCTGATCTCGGCTCCTTTGCTTCGCGCCGAGGCGGCGATCGCTTCGGAGACCGCGCCCATGCCTCCTTTGACGAACCCCCAGAGTCCACGTTTGCCGGCCACTCCGCCCATGCAGTGGTGCATCAGAATGTAGGCAGTGCCGGCTGACCGCGGTCCGCCGTTTGCGCCGATCACGCCGTCCGTCGCCAGCGTTACCTTGATTTCCGGGGACTCGAACCACGTGTCGAGAAGATCGGCCGCGCTTTGCGTGAAGATCTTCACGAGCCCCGTGATCTCGCGCGGTCCGAGCTTGCGGAAGCGCCCGAGCAGTTTCAGATATTCGATGAAGTCCGCAGGCTTCTTCGGAGGAAGCTCAGGAGGCGTGACCAGAAGCAGCGACTCCACTATGACCGCGAGACTTTCCAGATACGCTTCGTACCTCGGGAAGGCTTCGGCATCGCGCTTGGAAAATTTCGCGATTTCGGCCAGCGTCTTTTTTTCGTCCTGCCAGAAGAAGAGATGGCGGCCATCGGGGTAAACCGAGAAGAAGGCGGGATCTTTGGGCAGGACCTGGTAGCCGAAGCGTTCCAGCTCGAGTTCACTAACGATTCGCTCCTGCAGCAGACTGACGAGATAAGCACCGGTCGAGACCTTATACCCCGGCCAGATTTCTTCCGTGACCGCGCAGCCGCCCGGCAGTTCGCGCCGCTCGAGGACGAGGACTTTCTTTCCGGCGCGGGCGAGATATGCGGCCGTGACCAGGCCATTGTGGCCGCCCCCAACCACGATTACTTCGTAGTGGGCGGGCATTGGAAAGCTACGACGGCCAAGGGCGGAAGCGTTATCGAAATCGTGTAGGGACGGCCATGGCTCTTGACGTTGGTTGCCATAACGCCGCCCGCGTTGCCCATATTGCTGCCGCCATAAAATTCCGAATCCGAGTTGAGAATCTCGCGATAAAAGCCGGGTGTTGGAACACCTACAGAATACTTCTCCCTGGGAACGGGCGTGAAGTTACAGGCGAACACAATGCAATCCGCAGGATTCTCGGCCCGGCGCAGGAATGAGATGCACGACTTCTCGACATCCGCAATATCGATCCACTCAAAACCCTTGAAGTCGAAGTCGACTTCATATAAGGCTGGATGCGAGCGGTAGAGTCGATTCAGGTCCCGGACAAACACCTGCAATCCGCGATGGATTGGATACTGCAGCAGATCCCACGGCACGCTCGCGTCGTGATTCCACTCGTTGTAATCGCCGATATCGGTGCCCATGAACAGCAGCTTCTTGCCCGGATGGCCATACATGTAGGCCAGGAACGCGCGGACATTGGCGAACTTCTGCCATTCATCCCCGGGCATCTTCGAAAGCACCGACCGCTTGCCGTATACAACCTCATCGTGCGAAATGGGAAGCACGAAGTTCTCCGTGAAGGCGTAGAGCATGCTGAACGTGATGTTGTTGTGATGATATTTCCGGTGAACGGGGTCCTCGCCGAAGTAATGGAGCATGTCGTGCATCCAGCCCATATTCCACTTCATGGTGAAACCGAGGCCGCCTGCGTAAACCGGCCGCGACACAGCCGAAAACGACGTCGACTCTTCGGCAATGGTGATCGCGCCAGGCACGGCGTGGGCCAGTTCGTTGAAGCGGTGCAAAAAGTCGATGGCCTCCAGGTTTTCGCGTCCGCCAAACCGGTTTGGAATCCATTCGCCGGGCTTCCGAGAGTAGTCGAGATAAAGCATGGACGCGACGGCATCCACACGCAGGCCGTCGATGTGATAGCGCCTCAACCAGAAGAGCGCGCTCGCGATCAGGAATTCGCGCACTTCGTTGCGTCCGAAGTTGAAGACCAGCGTCCCCCATTCCAGATGCTCGCCCTGGCGCGGATCGGCATGCTCGTAGAGGGCGCTGCCGTCGAAGAATGCGAGCCCGTGCGCGTCTTTCGGAAAGTGGGCGGGCACCCAGTCCATGATCACGCCGATCCCCGCCCGGTGGCAGGCGTCGACCAAGAACATGAAATCCTGGGGCGTTCCGAAGCGCGCCGTGGGCGCGAAATAGCCGGTCACCTGATAGCCCCACGAGCCGGAGAACGGGTATTCCAGAAGGGGCATCAACTCGATGTGGGTGTAGCCCATGCGCTTGACGTATTCGACGAGATTGACCGCGCATTGCCGGTAGTTGAGGCTTTCCCCGCCGGGCAGACGCATCCACGATTCCAGATGGAGTTCGTAGATCGAAACCGGTTCCTTCAGCCATTGGCGCCCACCGCGCGCGGCCAACCATTCTTCATCACCCCATGCGTAACTGTCGAGATCGCAGACTATGGACGCCGATTTCGGTGGAACTTCGGTCTGAAATCCGAATGGGTCGGCCTTCAGCTGCTGGTGGCCGAAGAATTTCGATCGCACCAGGTACTTGTAGGCATCGCCTTGTTTGGCGCCGGGAATGAAGATCTCCCAGACGCCGCCGGTGCGGAGGCGCATGGGATGATGGCGCGCGTCCCAATCGTCGAAGTCGCCGGTCACCGAAACATTCAACGCGTTCGGCGCCCAGACGGCGAAGCGGACTCCGGCGACGCCGTCGATTTCATGGAGATGCGCGCCGAAGGTCTGCCAGGCTTCCTGCAAATTACCTTCGCCGTGCAGCTGGAGGTCGAATCCCGTGATGATGGGCGGGAAGCGGTAGGGATCTTCTATTACCGAGGTGCCGCCGTGCCAGAACTCGATCTCAATCCGGTAGTGGGGAAGTTCGCTCTTTAACCCGGCGGTGTAGAACCCGTCGGGGTGAACTTTCCGCATCGGAACGGCGACGTTGTTATAGAGGAGATTGGCGGACCGGGCTTGGGGGAGGAAGGCGCGGATGGTCCACGCGTTGTTATTCGATTCGCTGGTATTCGATTCGCTATTGATGGGGTGCGGCCCGAGCACGCTAAAAGCGTCGCCGTGATATCCACCAATGATTGCTTCCATTTCGGGGGCAGTCATGGGAACTTCGATTATATGGCCTTGACTGAACTTCATCTGCATCTCGAGGGCACGGTGGACCGGGAAACACTGATGCTGCTCGACCCCGGAGTCACGCGCGAGGCGGTGGATGCGGCGTGGGCGTTCACTAGTTTTGGCGGATTTCTGGATTGTTTCAAGTTCATTGCGCAGCGGCTACGGGGGCCGCGGGACTATGCGCTGATCACGCGGCGGATGATGGAGAGCCTCGCGCGGCAGGGCGTTGGTTACGCCGAGGTGACGCTGGGAGCGGGTGTGGTGCTGTGGCGCGGATTCGATTTCAATTCAGTTTGGCGGGCGATTCGGGAGGCGCAGAAGGAGGCTGAGAAGGAATGGCCGGTCGAACTGTGGTGGAATCTGGATGCCATTCGCCAGTTCGGCCCGGACCATGTAATGGAAGTGGCACGGATCGCCGCGAGGTACGTGGGGGATGGCGCGATTTCATTCGGAATCGGCGGGGATGAAATCGGCGGACCGGCGTTGGCTCTGCGCGACGCCTACGCTTACGCGAGAGACGCGGGATTGCGGCTGACGGCTCACGCGGGGGAGACGGCGGGGCCGGAATCGATTCGCGCGGCGCTTGAGATCGGGGCTGAGCGGATCGGACATGGGATTCGCGCGGTGGACGATGCGGATTTGATGCGGCAACTGCGGGAGGAACAGATTCCGCTGGAAGTTTGCATCACGAGCAACGTCAGGACCGGCGCGGTGGCGTCGCTCGATGCTCATCCGGTGCGGAGATTGTTCGATGCGGGCGTGCCGATCACGCTGAATACCGACGATCCGGGCGTGTTTGAGACGGATTTGGCGCGGGAATTTGGATTGGCGCGGGAGGTTTTCGGGTTCAGCGAGGGTGAGTTGCGGGCGGTGGCGGAGGCGGCGGAGCGGTTCCGGTTTGGCTCAAATGAGCAAACGCATAAACGAACCCATTTTTAAGGCAATTGCTTTTGTTTTTAGTCGTTTATCCCGGCCTGAGCCTTGAAGCGTATCCGTAGAATCCCTATGTTGGGTTCACTTCCGTTTCGAGATTTTTTTATTTTTTTCAAAATTCCGGGCGGCCGGAGCGAAACCGATTGTCCACTCCGGACTCTGAGCCTGGCACGCCTCTGCGTGCGGACTATTTATTCAATTGGCAAAGATCGGTGAAGCTGTCGGGGCTCCGAACGCGTTTGGCGCGAGGGAGACCGGCTTCTGGAGCAAAGCTCGATTCCTGAGCCTATTGTGCACTACGGAAATGGGGCTGCGTGCACGATTTGGCGTAAGTGCTTTGGATTTATTCGCGAGAAAGTTTTAAATTCGTGTGAACGGAAAAGTTCTCTTCAGCTTTGCGGGGGAAAATGCGGCGGGATCAGACAAGTGGCCGGGCCGCAAGCTGGAGAGAACGGGCGTTGAGCTAAACCGCAGGGAAGCGTT
>Ga0070733_10000712_pt1 | contig 26208 bp, 22 predicted proteins | sample Coa_R1_9_FD_66450 | JGI IMG/M metagenome (GOLD analysis project Ga0070733, IMG submission 66450) | Surface soil microbial communities from Centralia Pennsylvania, which are recovering from an underground coalmine fire - Coalmine... | ecosystem: Environmental > Terrestrial > Soil > Unclassified ...
CCTCCGCAATTGCCTTCATCGGCTTGCGTGTCTGCCGGCTCTGGCGCTGCAACGCCAAATACGCCTGCTCTTCACTGAGCCCTAAATCGCGCTGCAGAATTCCCTTGGCCCGCTCCACCACTTTGCGGGACTTGAGTTGCTCGGTAAGCGTGCAGTTGGCTTCCTCGAGACGCGCTCTTTCGATTTCGGCTCCTACCAGGAATCCAATGGTCGAAATGATTCGAATCTCGCGTTTGCGGTGGACGTGAGGCTGACGGTGTTGCAGGTTGATCACTCCCACCACGCCGCCGCGGCACATGATGGGCACGGAAAGAAAAGCTTCGTAACTGTCTTCGGGCAACTCATGGAAGAACTGGAAGCGTGGATCCTGCCCCGCCTTCTCCGAAATCGCGACCGGTTCCTGATGCGCCGCGACCCATCCCGTGATGCCTTGCCCCACATGCAGGCGCAGGCGGTCTACGGACTCGGGATGCGGGTTCTTGGAAGCCCGGAGGACCAGATCGTCGCCCTCCAGCACGTAAATCAGGCAGGAATCGCACTTAACCAGCACCGAGGCAAACTCGACGACGCGGGTCAGGACTTCATGAAATCCATCAGCCGCGACCAGACGAACGCCAATCTCATGAACCACTTCAAATTGTGAGTCCTCAACCGAAATAATGGTGTCCATGAGCTACCCTACCGGGTCGCTCGGGATTCTGTCTAACGCCAAATTTCGATGCCGCGGATGCAGAAATTCCCGCGAGATTGTGAACGATTATTAACATCGTTTTCGGCGCGACGGCATCTGCCATCTCTTTCAGCCACGTCTGTATCAAGTTCGGCTGCGCTCCCGGTTGTGGTACACCATAGGCCATGAATTCCCCCGGGAAAGTTGCCGTAATTACCGGTGCATCGAGCGGCTTTGGACTTTTGACCTCGGTCGAATTGGCGAAGGCAGGCTTCCGCGTTGTCGCTACCATGCGCGACCTGGCTCGCCGGGCGCGGCTGGACGAAGCCGCGGCCGCGGCCGGCACAAAACTCGACATCCGCACACTCGACGTCACGCATTTCGACGCCATGCCCGATCTCGTCGAAAGCGTCGTGCGTGACTACGGACGTCTCGATGTCCTGATTAACAACGCCGGTTTCCCCGTCGCTGGATTCGCGGAAGACGTGGAGCTCGACGAACTCCGCCGGCAATTCGAGACCAATTTCTTCGGCGCGGTCATGATGACCAAAGCGGTGCTGCCGGTAATGCGGAAACAACATGCCGGACACATCATTCAGATTTCATCCATCGTGGGGCTGCACGGATCAGTGACCATCAGCAGTTATTCGGCCTCGAAACACGCGCTTGAAGGTTGGAGCGAATCGCTGCGCATGGAAGTTGCCGGACTCGGCATCAAGGTTGTGCTGGTCGAACCCGGCGCGTTCCAGACCGATATCTGGACGCGCGGCGCCGTCATGGGCAGGGAAGCCATCAAGGACAGTTCTCCTAATTTCCAGCGCGGCCTGCGCGTGCGTGAAAAGATTGGCAAGCTGCGCAAGGCCGATCCCATCATCGTCGCCCGGAAGATTGTCGAGATCGCGCAGAATCCTGATCCGAAGTTGCGCTACCTCGTCGGCACCGACGCCAAGATACAGTTGGCCATGAAGCGCCTTCTCCCCTGGAAGTGCGAAGAAAAGCTGATCGCCAATTTCTTGAAGATTGACTGAGACCCGGACTTGCCCACTCTCGAGCACGACGAAACTCAGATTGAAAAGCTGTTCATGGACGGCGATCGCGCGTTAATAGCCGCTGACGCGCGCGAGATCGAGCGCATTTATGCCGAAGACTATATCCAGTATGACGAATCGGGCAGACCTTCCGATCGCGGGCAGTTAATCGAGAAGCTGCGCTCCGGAACTCTGCGCTTCATCTCGATGAAGTCCACGGGCCGCAGCATCCGGCGGCTGCGGGATGACATCGCCCTGGTGCACGGCAGTGAAGAAGATGTAATCGAACGCGACGGCCAGCGCGTCACCGTACGCTATGTCTATACCGATATCGTGACAAAGCGCGACGGCCGCTGGCAGATCGTAGCTTCGCAGCTGGCAATCCCGGACCCATAATTTTCAACCCAGGGAAATCCGCCATTCCTTCAAGCCACATTCTTCTGCTTCTTGAACTCATCGAACGCAGCCAGAAACCGGTCAATGTCCTTCTTCTGCAGATAGTAGGGCGTAGACAGCCGCAGCTTGTTCGGATCGCCTCCCCGGATGCGGATCCGGTGCGTCCTCCACATCCAGGTTTCCAGTTCCATCCGCTGCACTGGAGGCACGTTCACGCTTACGATCCCGCAGCGCAGCGTCGAATCGGGCGAAGTCCAGGATTCGGCGCCGCGCGCTTTCATTTCGTCGAGAATGTAGTCGGCCATCCGGCGATGGCGCCGCTCGATGCGGTCCATGCCGACGTCATTCGCCAGCTTGATGGAGGCGCGCAGACCCCACAGCGCCGGCACATTCGAGCTTCCGATCCGCTGAAAGCGCTCCGCCCGCAGCTTCGTGTCATCCCAGCCTTCGGTGACGATCGTGTTCCAGAGCCGGTCCATGACCTCATCGCGCACGTAAAGGAACCCGGAGCCTTTCGGCGCGAACAGCCACTTGTGCGGGCTCGAAGAGTACATGTCGCAGCCGATGTCGTGCACATTCAGCCGCATCATCCCGGGAACGTGGGCGCCGTCCACCGCCGACAAGATCCCCTTGGAGCGCGCCAGCGCGCAGAGATCTTTCGCCGGCAGCACGACGCCCGAAAACGTCGTGATGTGGCTGAAGAAGAGGACGCGGGTGCGCGGCGTGATCGCGTCGTTCACTAGATTCAGAACCTGCGCCATGTCTTTAACGGGGCGGGGAAGCGTGATCCGCTTGACCACGATGCCGTAGCGTTTGGCCTTCAGGTTCCACGGATGTTCGCCGCCGGGGTGTTCCTGATCGGTCATCAGCACTTCATCGCCCGGTTTCATGTCCACGCCATTGGCGATATAGCTGTTGGCCTCCGTGGCGTTGCGGAGCATGGCGATCTCGTCGCGCTTGCAGCCGACGAATTCCGCCAGTGGATCGCGAAACTCGTTCCAGGCCGCGTAACCCCAGATCGGATAATCCTCCGGATCCTCCTGATCCATGCGCTCGGTGGTGGTGTAGCCGTCGAAAATAGCCCGCAAAACCGGCGCCGGGCTCGACCCGACGGTGCCGTTGTTGAGATAGACCTCGTCCTCGGGAATCAGGAACTGCTTGCGCATTTCCGCCCAGTACCGGTCCTCGTGCTTTTCGATCAGCGAGCGATCGGGCAGCGGTGGGGCTTTCTCCAGCTGGGCCAGCAGGTTTCCCTTAAAAGCCAGTGCAGCAGCCAGTCCGGTTGCAGTACCGGTGGCGATGGTGGATAGGAAATGACGGCGGTCGAGCATGAGACCCTCCTCGGGCGGAGATCAACTTCAGGGATCCGCGGAAGGCGCTATGGTACGACTGTCGGCCGTGCATGACAATCACAAGAAGACAAGGAAATGACAGGAATCGGCACATCCGTCCACGTTACGCAGATAACCCCCAGGGCCTACCCGAGCGTCTAAACCACTGGCATCCCTGGAGGGGAGGGGTGTTCCTTCCGGGCCCTGGGACCCCTTGGATGGTGGGCGTATAATCGAGCGAAGGAGTACCGTTTATGAGATTCAGATGGCTGGCAGGCGCGTTGGCTCTCGCAGCGTTCAGTACCTGGACGTTTGCCCAGACTCAGAATCCAGGGTCGAGTCAGGATCCGAATTCGACTCAGACCCAACCTCAGCAAACTCCAGGCCAGACTCAGCCACAATCGCAACCGCAGTCCCAGACCCAGACGAAGACGCCTTCGCAGGACCCCGATGCGGGACAGCCCAAAGCGGCGGACGTGCAGAATGCTCCCAAGTCGGCCCCGGCTGCGCTCCCCACCCAGGATGACAGCCAGATCAAGCATGACGGCGGCAAGACCGACGTGGACGCCGTGGGCAACCGCAACGTGGGTTGCGGACGCGGCGTCGGCAACTGGTACACCGTCGAGGGCCAGGTGGCCCGCGGGCGCGCCTACGCCCAGCAGATCGAATCGCAGGTCAAGCTGGTCAACGATCCGGTTATCACGGAATACGTGAACCGCGTGGGGCAGAATCTGGTGCGCAATTCCGACGCGCAGGTTCCGTTCACCATCAAAGTGATTGACTCTGACGTGGTCAACGCGATGGCCCTGCCCGGCGGATTCTTCTATGTGAATTCCGGCTTGATTCTGGCCGCGGACGAAGAGGCCGAAATGGCCGGCGTCATGGCCCACGAAATCGCCCACGTCGCGGCTTGCCACTATGGCCGCGAAATGACCCGCGCCAACCTGGCGCAGATCGCTTCCATTCCGGCCATTTTTATGGGCGGCTGGCTGGGATACGGCATTTATGAAGGCATGGGCCTCGGCATTCCCCTGACCCTGCTGCACTTCTCGCGCGGTTTTGAATCCGAAGCCGATTACCTCGGCGTGGAATATATGTATCGCGCCGGTTATGACCCTTCGGCCTTCGTCTCCTTCTTCGAAAAGATCCAGGCCATGGAGAAGAAGAAGCCGGGCACGATTTCGAAGGCCTTCGACACGCACCCGCAGACTCCGGACCGGATCGAGAAATCCCAGGAAGAGATTCGGCGGATTCTGCCGGCAAAGGCGCAGTACATCGTCACCACTTCCGAATTCGATGAAGTGAAAGCCCGCCTCGCGGCCATCGAGAACAAGCACAAGGTGCTTGATCAAAAGGACGCCAACAAGCCGAGCCTGCGGCGTACTTCTAACACCTCCGACACCTCGAACGGGGATTCCAAGCAAGACGACGATCGTCCGACTCTGAAGCGTCGCGATGACTCCAACAACAATTAGATTTCCTTGCAGAAATCTTCGTAAACCGGCGGCCCACCGCCGGTTTTGCTTTTTCGGATGATGCTTCCGGAAACTTTAGCGGGATCGGGCGCGAGCTGAAACGGGAGTGTGATCTCGTGACAGATAGGCCTTGAAAACTCCTCTGCGCTCGGCTAGCTTGAAAGCACCGTGCGGTTCAGGGAGCCTTTGCTTCTATGCCAGAGAATACCCTCACCATCACCGATAACCGAACCGGCAAGGCCTATACCGTTCCGGTCGAAAACGGCACCATTCGCGCCATGGACCTGCGCCAGATCAAAACGGACACCGATGATTTTGGCCTGATGACCTACGATCCGGCCTTCATGAACACGGCTTCCTGCCGCAGTGCGATTACTTACATTGACGGCGACAAAGGCATCCTCCGTTATCGCGGATATCCCATCGAAGTTCTGGCCGAGCGCTGCAGCTTTCTCGAAGTCGCGTACCTGCTCCTGTTCGGCGAACTCCCCACCGAAGCCCAGCTCAACAACTGGAAATTCGAAATCACACACCACACCATGCTGCACGAAACCACGAAGAAGTTCATGGAAGGGTTCCGTTACGATGCACATCCCATGACCATGTTCGTCAGCACGGTGGCGGCGCTGTCCGGAATTTATCCCGAAGCGCGGCAGGTGCTCGATCCCGCCAAGCGGCTGCTGCAGATCAAGCGCTTGATCGGCAAGGCGCCCACCATCGCCGCCATGTCCTACCGCCATTCCGAGGGGCTGCCTTACGTCTATCCGGATAACGATTTCACCTATCCGGAAAACTTCATGAACATGCTGTGGAAAAAAGTCGAGCCGAAGTATGTGGCGCATCCCGCCATCGCCCGCGCGCTCGATATTCTTTTCATCCTGCACGCCGACCACGAACAGAACTGCGGCACGAACGCCATGCGTGCGGTGGGCAGCGCGCACACCGATCCCTACATGTGCACCGCCGCCGCCGCGGCCGCTCTGGCCGGTCCCTTGCACGGCGGCGCCAACGAAGAAGTCCTGCGCATGCTCGATGAAATCGGCTCCAAGGAAAAAGTCTGGGAATACATGAAGAAAGTGAAAGACGGACACGGCAAGCTCATGGGTTTCGGGCACCGCATCTACAAGAATTACGATCCGCGGGCGAAAATCATCAAGTGGAGTGCGGAGCAGGTCTTCCAGGTCACTGGCCGCAACGCCCGGCTCGATATCGCGCTCGAACTGGAGCGGATCGCCCTCGAAGACGAATACTTCGTGAAGCGGAGACTTTATCCCAACGTGGATTTCTACTCCGGCATCATGTATCAGGCCATGGGCTTCCGGCCGGAGATGTTTACCGTGTTGTTCGCCATTCCGCGAACGGCGGGCTGGCTGGCCCAGTGGAAGGAGTTGATTACGGATCCGGAGCAGAAAATCGCGCGCCCCCGGCAGATTTACACCGGCCACGATGTGCGCCAGTTCATTCCTATCGAGAAGCGCTCACCGGTGACGGTTTAGCCAACCAACAAAGGGTGGCGCACTTTGAATCGGACCAAGCCGCGCGGAGTCGTCCCTAAGACCTCGGACCTAAGACCTGCGTTTTCTGGTAGACCCCCGGCGTTAGCCGGGGGGCGCGCAGCTGCCGCTATTTGGGGGAGGGCATTGAGCCAGCGCTTCAGGCTGCGTGTTCGAGTTCCGCAAGATATTCGCGGCGCTCTTTCGGAGATGTAATCACTTTCATCTCTTGCCAATCGTACGGAAACTCTTTGCCGCAATCCAGGCAAGCCACATAGGTTCCGGTCAGAGCCGCGGCCTGGGGACGCCGCGCTCCTCTACGAACCGTCACGGGAAAACTGTAACGCGAATGCCAGCAGCCGAAGAACGCGTCCACTAATCGATCCATCATAAAATCCACCTTCCCAACGAGCGAGCAATTTGCCCGCCATCCTGAGAGTGCCCGCGCCCCCTTTTACAGCTGCAAACGGGCATTTAATTACTTAGATTCAGGATATCGGTCCAGAGTTTCGGGTTTCGCGCGGGCTTCGTCCCGAAAAGGAATCGAAACCGCAACCCTTTTGAGGAGTGATATTTAGGCGAGTGAAAGAATGTTCACACACTCTGCGGTCCGCGCTTCTTCTGCTGCATGCACTTGGTCATGATGGCGGAGCGAAGGCGGGTACGAAGATCGTCGGGCAGTTCGTAAAGCTGGGAGTCGCGATAAATCTCAATCGTCTTCTTGGTTGTGTCACAGACTACATAGCAGTTGTGACACCAGGAAAGGTGGTTTTCCAGTTCGACTTTTGTCTTCTCGTCGAGCACGCCGTCCAAGTAATTGGTCAGCTCGTGTAAGAATTCAGAACATTTCACGGGTTGCCATCTCCACTCTCGCGTTTCTGGAAGTACTTGCCGAGCCGCTCGCGCAATTGAAGCCGCGCCCGCAGCAACCGCGATTTCACCGCCGGCACACTCAACTCCAGCGCGGCCGCGGTTTCCTCGGTAGACAGTCCTTCCACGTCCCTTGATACGAACACCGTCCGGAAGCCTGGAGGCAGGCCCTGGATGGTCTTGCTCAAAATCTCGGCCAGTTCGGCCTGTGTGTACTGCTGCTCGGGATTGGGGCTCCAATCCGCGATTTCGCGGGGCAGCGAGTCGTCCTCGGTCTTGATTTCCTCATCCAGCGAAACCGTGCGCTCGGGCTTGCGCCGGCGCAACTTCATCAAGGCTTCATTCACCGCAATCCGCACCAGCCAGGTGTAAAACTTCGACTGCTCCTGAAACTTGCTCAGATTGCCGTAGGCCTTGAGGAACGCTTCCTGCACCACGTCCTCGGCGTCTTCCCGATTCTGCGTGATGTGCTGTGCGATCCGGAACACGTTGCGGTCGTAACGGCGCACCAGCTCTTCAAATGCGCTGTCGTCGCCGCCCTTGGCGGCCCGCACCAGCTCCAGCTCTTCACTAACAGGCCCTGCTAGTCTGTTTTGGATGGCTCCCATGGTGTGGGCGATGCAGTATTTTCCCAGGTTCGAACCGGGATGGTCCGCATCGCAATCCCGAACTGTTATTCTACTTGGTAACCGCTCGGTTTGCCCAACGCGTTTCCGGTAGGAGACTCATCTCGATTACGCTACAGTGCTGAAAGCGGGGCGAGGGCTGGCGCGGGTTTCCCGCGACGCGGACGATCAGGTACCGAAGTACCCTGCCCGGTCTCCACAAGTTCCGTATAATCAGCAGATAGAGAAGTCCCCAAAGTAACAGCCGCAACAGCGCAAAGTGAGGGACCGTTCTCACCGCATGGCCGAGAGTAAGGAAATCCAGCAAGTCGTCGAGCGCGCGGTCGCGCAGGTGCTGAGCACTCAGCTCGCGAACCTGCAGGATCAGCTCGTGCAGCGCGTCATGGCCGAATTGCCCGCCTCCATTGCGGAAGCCGGACATGCCGACGGTCACGCCGCCCCCGCGACCCATGGCAATCTGGTCCCGGCGGTTGCCTCCATTCACGCGGGCACCACGCAGAAAGAAATTCTCCGCGCGCTGCTCGATGCCTGCAGCGCCCACGCCGCGCGGGTGGCTCTGTTTGTGATGAAGGCCGGCGCGGCTCATGGCTGGCAGTGCCGCGGCTTCGGCGAGGATGAAACTGTCAAGGATTTCGCTCTCGACATGCACTCCGGTCCCGCTGCCCACGCTTATCAGAATCGCGTGGTCACCCCGGCTAACATTGCCGAAATGGATCGCCGCTTCACCCAGCAATTCGGCGGTCCCGCCAATGAACAGGTCTTGCTCCTGCCGCTGGTTTTGAAAGACAAAGTTGCCGCGTTGCTTTATGCCGACGGCGGTTCTGAAGGGTCGCTCGATCCCGCCTCTCTTGAATTGCTGGTTATGGCGACCAGCGCCTGGCTGGAAGTGACTTCGCTGCGTAAGCAGGCGCAGCCGCGGGAAGCTGCCGAGGCTCGCAGCGAGGTTCCACCCCGACCCGCCGAGCCGCCGGTGCAAGCGGTGAGTTCTTTTTCCGATCCCTTTGCGCCGCATGCGCCCAAGCACATCGCACCCAAGCCGGCTCCCGAGCCTGAGCCTGCCGAAGCGGCGGAAGTGGTGGAAGTCCCCGCTCACGCAGCCGCAGCCGGCGCCGCCGCGTCGGCTCCCGCCGCAGCCGCCGATCCTTTTGCCGGCCTCTCCGCCGAGGACGCCGACACTCATCGCAAGGCGCAGCGCTTCTCCCGCCTTCTGGTGGATGAAATCAAGCTCTACAACCAGGCCAAGGTTGCCGAAGGACGTCGTCACAAGGATTTGTACGATCGCCTGAAGGACGACATCGAGAAGAGTCGAGCCACCTACCAGAAACGCTACGGCAGCACGGTGGCCGCCAGCGGTGATTATTTTCAGCGGGAGGTCGTCCGCAGCCTGGCCGAGGACGATGCTTCGGTGATGGGCCCGAACTTCCGCCGTTAACCTCCGCCATTAACCAACCAGCTTCACGAATTAATTCGGCAAGGCTGGCCGGGCGTGAAAAACCGGCGTAGTGTGAAAAAATAAGAGACGTGGTTCGAAGAGTTCTCATCTGTGGCCGGGTCATTCTGCTTTGCTTGCTGAGCGGCAACCTCGGTGCTGCGCTCTCGCGCGCTCCTCAGGATTCAAGTTCAGCGCCGTCAGCTTCCCCGTTTGCCGAAAGACCCGATTTTGGGCAACTTGCCGGAAGACCCGATTTTGGGTGGCGCAGCGCTTTTAGCGCTGCGATAAGGCCTTTCTTTTCTGTGAGGGCTTTAGCCCCCGAGGTAGGGGACGCTACTTTCTCAGCAAACGCTTCAGTCCAAGCGGTTTCAGCCCAGCAAAGCCCAGCGTCCAGTCCAGCGGCGGATCAAGAATCAGCCCAGCCCGCAAAATCTCCATCGAAGACTAAGAAACCTTCATCTTCGGCCAAGTCGCCAGCTCCGAAAACCGCCGCCGCCCGGAGGCGCAAGCGACCGATTTCGCCTCGCGTGCGCCGCATCCGCGAAGCCTTCGTCGCTTCCGCGACCCTGCGTCCCATGGCGCAGCAACTCGTGCAGGATCGCACGCCGACCGCGTACTCCGGAGTCGAAGCTTATGCCCGTTCGCACGCCAAAGAAGACGCCGGCGCCCTCGCCTGGCTCGTCCTCGGCTACGCCCGCTATCTCGATCATGATTGCGCCCGCGCCATTGATGCGCTGAACCGCGCGCGCCCGCGCGCCGGAGACCTCGGCGACTACGTCGCCTACTATCTCGGAGCCTGCTACGAGCAGACGGGACACCGGGCAGAAGCCCTGGCCACGCTCGCCGACTTCGGAAAAAACTATCCCGATTCGTTGCTCATCCGCGACGCCGCCGTGAGCTACGCCGGCGCTCTGCTCACCGAAGACCGCGCGCCCGAAGCCATCGAGTTGCTTGAGAAGAATCGTCTCCCGGCGCGCTCCGACCTTGAGTTCACCTTGGGCCGCGCCTATGCCGTCTCTGGACAGGCGGCGAAAGCGGCCGAAATCTTCGCAAACATTTACTACACCATGCCCACCGCGGCCGAAGCGGATTCGGCCTATGCCGAACTCAAGAAGCTGCCCACACATCTCCAGATTACGGTGGCTCAATACAAGACCCGCGGCGACCTGTTGCTCAAAGCGCGCCGCTACGGCGACGCAGCCGACGAATACCGCCAATGGTTCATACACTCCGAGGCCGGAGAACGGGCCGACGACCGTCCGGCCGCGACCCTCGCCCTCGCCGATGCCTTGCATCATGCCGGCCGCGACCGCGAAGCGCGCGCGCAACTGGCAGGATTATCCGGAGCGACGGCCGAGCAGAACGCCCAGCGCCTCTTCATCCTGGGCGAGGCCGCCTGGTCCTCAAGCGACAACGATACGTTCTATCGCACGGTCAACGAGCTGCGGCAAACCGCCCCCAACAGCCCGTGGCTCGAACAGGCGCTGCTCTCCGCAGCGAACCTGCATCTCGTGCATCACGAATACGAAGATGCGCTCGACGCCTTCCGCGAGCTGCAGCAGCGTTTCCCCAACGGATCGCACGCCTCCTACGCTCACTGGAAGACCGCGTGGCTCACCCTGCGCCAGGGACGCAATGCCGACGCCGAAAAAGCCTTTGACGAGCAGATCCTGCTTTATCCGAACGGCAACGAAACTTCCAACGCTCTGTACTGGCGGGCGCGCCTGGCCGAAGAAGACAACCAACCGGCCATGGCTCGGGCCTACTACCAGAAGCTTTCCGAACGCTATCGCAACTACTACTACGCCGAACTCGGACGCGAACGCCTGCAGCATCTGCCCGCAGCCGACGATCCGCCGGGCCAGTATCCGGTGCTCGATCACGTTCCGGCGCTGCAGGCCTCGCGCATCGCGCCCTCAGATCCTCCCGGCGACGATTTGCACGTGCAAAAGGCCCAGTTGCTCGCCAATGGCGGCCTGGTGGACTTCGCCGCCCGCGAGGTGCAGGCCGGCGCCACCGCCGACGGCGGCACCTGGGGACCGGCGGAAACCGCCCGCATTTTCCTGGAAAGCGGTCACTTCGACCGCGCCATTGAAGTGATGAAGCATTCCGTGCCCAGCTATTTTGCCGTGGATATTCCCGACCTGCCTCGTTCCTACTGGGAGGCTCTGTTTCCCGAAGCTTTCTGGAATGATCTCCGGAAGTACTCTCAAGCCAACGGCCTCGATCCCTATCTCGTGGCGTCGCTCATCCGCCAGGAATCCGAGTTCAACCCTCTGGCGGTATCGCGCGCGAACGCCGTCGGCCTGATGCAACTGCTGCCCAGGACCGGCAAGCTCGTGGCCCGACAGGAGAATCTGCGCCGCTACAACGCGAGCGAACTCTATTCCGCGCCCACGAATCTGCAGCTCGGCACCCGCTATTTCAAAGGCATGGTGGACCAGTTCGGCGGATCTTTCGAATACGCGCTCGCCGCCTACAACGCCGGCTCGGACCGCGTCGAGGAATGGCTGGGCCAGGGCAAGTACCGCGACCCGCAGGAGTTCGTCGAGTCCATCCCGTTCACCGAAACCCGCGAATACGTCCAGGCCATCATGCGCAACGCCAGCGTCTACCGCCAGCTCTACGGCACGCCCTGAGCTTTTACACCCCGCTGACAATTCCTGAATTGATTGCTGTTAGACTCCAGCGTCGCAGCAAGAGTAACGCTCCATGAGACGCGCAGGCTTGCCGGCTTCCGTCGCAGCCGTGTGGTTCGCCCTGATCCTCTGCCTGCCTGTGATTGCGCAAGACTCACCCGAGCCGGCTCCGCAACTCGAGCCCCGGCGCATTCCGGTGTTCGGCAATGCGGACGAGTTTGCCTGGCTGTCGGACTTCGAATACTACGACCCGCAGCCGGGTTTCGACCGCCAGAATCGCGATATGGATCTGCAGGTCTCGACGATTTCGTTGGCCGCGCACCTGCGCCACGGATGGGAATTTCAATTCGACGGGCTCGCCCTTCGCGCGCACGGTTACCGAACACCATCCGGCACTGATCCATATCCCGAGATTGCGAGCAATGCGGCGGGCCTGGGCTTCGGTCCACTGGCGCGCTGGAATTTTCTGCAATTCAGCCGCTTCCGCGCTTTTGTCCAGACCCAGGGCGACTTCCTTTTATTCGACCGGCCGTGGCCGGCGAGGGGTACGGTCAACGATTTCTTTTTGCGCGCGGGCGGCGGAGTCAGCGTCCGGGTCGCGCAGTCCTACTGGATCGAGTCGGCATTTCAGTTTGCGCATGTCTCGAACGGCGAATGTTTCTGCGCCGGCAACCCAACCTGGCAGGGCAGTGGACTCTCGCTCGGGCTGCGCCGGGCCTTCGGGCACGAAGCCGAGGCTCAAAGCAGCGGCAGAACATTTCTCGCGCGGGCGGACGAGAATGCCTGGACGACATCCGTCGAGAATTTCACTCCGGCGCCGGGACTGAACCGTCAAGGCGGCGAAGTGCAGGCCGACATGCGCGAGCTGCGCATCAATCGCGACTGGCATTTTCCCAACCATCTCGAATTCAGGCTGGGCGGAATGACTCAAACCACGCGGACGACCGTTGGAGTCGGACCGGGCCTGCGCTGGAATTTTCTGGAGCGCGAGCACTGGCGTCTATTCGCCGACAGCGGCGTGGATTTTCTCGCCAGTGGCAGCCCCGCCTTCGTGGTGCCATGGCCCGGCATGGGATTCAACTTCTTCCCACACGCGGCAGCTGGAGCAAGTCTGCGATTGCACGAGGCCTATTGGATCGAGGGAAGCTTTGGCTGGGCACATGTAACTCCCGGCTTCGGATGGGGCAATCAGCTACCTTCATGGAGCGGGCAGGGAGCGTCGCTTGGCCTGCGGCACACTTTTGGCGGTGCCGCGCGCTTCTAGGTTCAAGCGAGTTTGTCCTGTCGCTCACAGGGAAGCGGGCAGCGGCCAACACACGAACAAAAAAGACTGGCAAAATCTGCGGAACCTTCCCGCTCCTTCCTGCGTAACTCATTACAGCGCCGAAGTGTGCCTTGCCCGAATTTGAATTGAGGGTATGCCCATGAAATTTCTGCCGGAAGGGTCCACATCAACCGGATTCCCACTGTTCACCCTCCTCCTGCTTCCCGCCGTTCTAAGCCCGATCCTTATTTCGGCTCAGACCGCCCGCAGCCGCGTCGAGGAAGTAGGCAAGAGTCCGGTCGCAGTCGCCTTTGGCTCGGGCGGCCGAATTCACATGAACCTCTGTCCCAGCGGGATCGAACTGATCGGGCGCGATAACTCTATTCGCGTCTCCTACGATCGCGAAGCCGACGTCAAGGTTCTCCTCGACACCGACGGTGATCGGGCCGACGTCAAAATCACCAACTGCCCCGGCAACAATTTCCGGCTCACCATCGAAGTGCCGAAGGCGAGTGCGCTCGATATTCACATGTTCGCCGGAGAACTGAACGTCCGCGACATCACCGGCGACAAGCGCGTGGAGCTGCACTTCGGTCAGCTCACCATGGAGATCGGCAAGCCCGAGGATTACGCCCACGTCGAAGCCTCGGTCAACAGCGGAGATATCGAAGCCCGCGCCTTCGATGTTTCGAAGGGTGGACTGTTTCGTTCCTTCGAACGAACCGGTCCCGGAAAATACCGCCTGCATGCGCATGTAGGAGCGGGGGAACTGGATTTGCGCTAAGCGCTACCGGGAATCGCTTTGTGCGTCCTGCGGCGCCCCGCTGAACAGCATGTCCAGAATCAGCAGGCTGGCGCCGATCACGATCGAACTATCCGCCAGGTTGAATACCGGCCATTGGTACTGCTTGTAATAGACAAGAAGAAAATCCACCACGCGCCCGCTGGCGATGCGGTCCCACAGATTGCCCGCCGCCCCGCCCAGAATCAGCGAGAGTGCCAGCCCGGTGCGGGAAAGCGCCCGCGCCTGTCCCCAAAGCAAACCGACCACGATGATAATCGCCGCGATCGAGAAGCCGATCAGCAATCGGGTCTTCCAGTGCGCCGGCGAGTCGGCAAACAGGCTGAAGGCCGCGCCCGTATTCTCGGTATGCGTGAGCCGGAAGAATCGGGGAATGATCTGAATGTGCTGGTAGAGTCCGATACGCGAGGCCGCCAGATGTTTGGTCCAGCGGTCCAGCGCAATCACCATCAAAGCTACGCTCAGGTGGACCAGGCGGGCGCGATGAGCCGGCATGCGATTCAGCTTTGTCCTTCCAGCTCTTTGAGCACCGCACTGCAGCGCTCGCACACCGTGGGATACGTGCTGTCCTCGCCGACGTGCGGCGAATAATTCCAGCAGCGCTCGCACTTGGCGCCATCGGCTTTCTTCACTTCCACGTGCACACTGCCCGTGCCGTTGCCCGCGCCCTCGGCCAGCGTGACCGCCGAGACGATGAAGAGATACCGCAATTCGCCGGCGTAGCGCTTGAGCACGGAATAGGCCGGATCGGCTGCGGTGATCACAAGCTGCGCCTCCAAGCTCTTGCCGATGCGCTTGCTGTTGCGCTCTTCCTCGAGCGCCTTCATCACCTGCTCACGCACGGCGAGCAGCGTCGTCCAGTCCGCCTCCTGCTGTGCATCGGCTGCAGCCACGCCGCCCAGCACGTCGCGCTCTTCCGGAAAGGTCGCCAGGTGCACGCTCTCGCCATGATCCGGCGTCTTCGGCAAATGCTGCCAGACCTCTTCGCTGGTAAACGTCAGGATCGGCGCCAGCAGCCGCGTCATCGCGGCGCAAATGCGCCACACCGCCGTCTGCGCCGAACGCCGTCCCGCCGACCTGGGCGCGTAGGTGTAGAGCCGGTCTTTGATCACGTCGAAATAAAACGCGCTCAGCTCCACCACGCAGAAATGATTCACCCGGTGATAAATCTTGTGAAAAGCGAACTCGTCGTACCACTGCTTCACATCCCGCGCCAGCGCTGAGGTCTGGCGCAGCATGTACTGGTCGAGCGGATTCATCTGCTCGTAAGCAACCGCATCTTTCTGCGGATCAAAGTCGAACAGATTTCCCAGCGCGTTCTTGAACAGGTTGTTCCGGATGGCGCGATAGTTTTCGCCCACCCGCTGCATCAGCGCTTCCGAGCCGACCACGTCTTCCCTGAAATCCACCGACGCCACCCACAGCCGCACGATCTCGCCTCCGAGCCGGCTCGCGATGTCTACCGGGTCCACGTCGTTACCGCGCGACTTCGACATGGCCTGGCCTTTTTCATCGAGCGTCCAGCCCGGCGTGACCACGCCTTTATACGGCGGCGTCTGATGGGTGCCCATGGCGCAGAGCAGGGAAGACTGAAACCATCCGCGGTACTGATCTCCGCCTTCAAGATACAGATCCGAAGGCCACGGATATTCCGGTTCGCCAGCCCGTCTGTCTTCTGCAATCAGCGCCAGATAGCTCGCACCCGACTCCAGCCACACATCGAAAATATCGGTTTCTTTTTCGAACTTGTTCCCGCCGCAGTGCGGGCATTTCGTTCCCGCAGGAAGCACCGCATCGGCCTCGGGCGTAAACCACACATCGGCGCCGGATTTCGCAAACAGTTCCACGACTTTCCTGTTGACCGCCTTGTCGTTCAGCGGCTTCCCGCATTTCTCGCACAGGAAAACGGCGATGGGCACGCCCCACACGCGTTGCCGCGAAATGCACCAGTCCGGACGGGTAGCGATCATGTTCGTCATGCGCTCCTCGCCCCAGGCCGGGTCCCATTTCACTTCTTTCACCCGTTCGAGCGTGCGCGAGCGCAGCGTGTCCCGCTCTCCCGCGCCGCCCGGCATGGGCGTTTCCATCGAAATGAACCACTGCTCGGTCGCCCGGAAGATCACCGGATTATGGCAGCGCCAGCAGTGCGGATAGGAATGTTCCGTCTTCTCCGTATGCAGCAATGCTCCACGGCTTTTCAACAAATCAATGATCGGCTGATTCGCATCCCACACCCGTTTGCCGTCGTACTCCGGCAGGCCGTTGCGCAGGATGCCTTTTTCATCCACGTTGCTGGTCGCGTCGAGCCCATACTTCATTCCGGTAACAAAGTCTTCCGCGCCATGCGAAGGCGCTGTGTGGACGACTCCCGTGCCGGTGTCCATAGTGACGTAATCGGCCAGCACGCCCAGAATTTTGCGATCCAGAAACGGATGCTGAAAGTTCAGCCGCTCGAGCCTGCGGCCAGGAAAGTGCGCCAGCTCCCGCGGATTTTCCAGCTTGCACTTTGCCGCAACATCGGCCGCCAGCTTCGCCGCGACGATATACACTTCGCCGTCCGATTCGAGGCCCACATATTCTTCATCCGGATGAAACGCCACGGCCATCGAGGCCGGCAGCGTCCACGGAGTCGTGGTCCAGATGATGGTCGAAACTTTCTTTCCCGCGAGCGCCGCATCAATCGTAGCCGGATCATCGAGCAGCCGGTACTTCACGAAGACCGTCGGGCTGGTGTGGTTCTCGTATTCGACTTCCGCCTCGGCCAGCGCCGTCTCGTCATACATGCACCAGTAAACCGCGCGCAGTCCCTTGTAGACAAAGCCCTGCTCGTAAAAGGAAAAGAACGTCGCGAGCACGACCGACTCATACTGCGGCAGCATCGTCACATACGGCCGGTCAAAGCGTCCGAAAACGCCGATGCGCTTGAACTGGGTGCGCTGCAAATCAAGAAATTTCTGCGCGTATTTCCGGCACGCCGCCCGCACGTCGTTGGGCTTCATCTGCAGCTTCTTGCCGCCCAGTTCTTTATCTACTTTGATCTCGATCGGCAGCCCGTGGCAGTCCCATCCCGGCACGTACGGCGCGTCAAGACCCGCCATGGTCTTGGACTTGACGATGAAATCCTTCAGGCATTTGTTCAGCGCCGTGCCCATGTGGATCGGCCCGCTGGTATACGGAGGCCCGTCGTGCAGGATGTAGCGCGGCGCGCCCCTCCGCGCTTGCCGGATGCGTTCGTACAACCCCATCTGCTCCCAGCGCTCCAGCATTTTGGGCTCGTTCTGGGGCAGGTTGGCCTTCATGGGGAAGGCGGTTTGGGGCAGATTAATGGTTTTCTTCAGCTCGAACGGCACGGACTCGCGTCTCCCAAATGATTGAATCCACTATTATAGGGAGCACGGCGGGGAACGTCCACGAACCGCCCAACACGGCCACGGGAAGGACATGTCTTTTCGACCAATGTCCTCCCGAAAGGCACTGTCAGAAAGCCGCCAATCGAGTTACAATTTAGGCAAATAGCCGTGGGTTCCGGCCTGCTCGTAATTGTTGAGGATAAAGGCACTTTATTGGTCTGGAAACCCGCGGATTGGAAGCAACTTCAGACCGTCTGCGCTCATCTGTGTGAGCTAGGGGCCCGTCCAGCGCATAGCCCGGCTACCCCGCGAATCTGAGTTCTTCCAGACTTGAATATTATGGGATCAGCAGAAATGAATCCGAATGTAGGCGGCCAGGAGCCCGAACTCCACTTCTGTCTGGCCAACGAGAGCTTCGAAGAACCCCTTTGGAAGTCGCTGACCCGCGAGCTGGACGAGTTCTTCTTTCCCAAAAAGCTGCCGCCCCTTAAGCTGGAATCGAAGCCTGAGCCGGTCAAAAGCATCTGGAGTCCGTTCAACTGGTATGGATTTCTGGCTTCGACCGGCCTGCACGTTTTCATACTTCCAGCTGTGGTTCTCCTGGCAATTTTTCTGATCGGGCGGCATGTCGTGAACGCGGCCACACCCAAGGCCAGCGCGATCGTTCTGGTGGATCCCGGTGATCTGCCCGTGTTGAAGCCGGGCACCAAACAATCCGGCGGCGGCGGTGGCGGTGGCGATCGTGATGTTCTGCAGGCGAGCAAGGGCAAGCTGCCCAAATTCTCCATGCAGCAGATCACGCCTCCGACCGCGGTGATCCGCAATCTGAATCCGAAACTGGCGGTTGAGCCCACCATCGTGATCCCGCCGCAGGTGCAGCTCGCGTCGAATAACATGCCGAACCTCGGCGATCCGCTGGCGCACGCCGTGATTCCCTCCAACGGCACGGGATCCGGTTCCGGTATCGGCACCGGGAGCGGTGGCGGCGTCGGTTCAGGCACTGGCCCCGGATTTGGCCCCGGCGAAGGCGGGGGCACTGGCGGCGGTATTTTCCACGTCGGTAACGGCGTGAGCCCGCCCCGCGTGATCTTCCAGCCTGAAATTGAGTTTTCGGAAGAAGCCCGCAAGGCCAAGTACCAGGGAACCTGCGTGCTGGCGCTCGTCGTGGACGCCCAGGGCCGTCCGACCAATATCCGCGTCACCAGCAGCCTCGGCATGGGACTCGACGAAAAGGCCATCGAGGCGGCTAAGAAATATCGCTTCGAGCCCGGCACCAAGAACGGCCATCCCGTCGCGGTTGAGATTGCCCTCGAAGTGGACTTCCACCTGTACTGAGATCGGCGTCCGCTGTGCTTTAAGAATCCCGGACGTTTCTTAGCACGGCAAAGTGGATGATCTTCCGCGTCCTGAATCCCAGCCTCTCGTAGAGTGCGATGGCGCGGGCATTGTCCTGCCGGACGTGCAGACAGGGAATCTCGCCGCGCTGGCAAATGCCGCGCATCACTTCCTCCATCAAAGTGCGCGCGTAGCCTTTGCCCAGATGATCGGGATGAGTGCAGACCGCGCTGACTTCGGTATAGCCCGGAACCTGCAGGCGCTCGCCTGCCATCGCTACCAACTCACCATTCACGCGGATGCCGAAGTAATTTCCCAGCTCATGCGTGCGCAAGCCGAACGGCCCCGGCTTGGTCAGGGTTGCCAGTTCCACCATCTCCGGCGCATCGAGCTTTCCCAGCTTTACGAGCGTTCCCTTCGCATGGCCGTCGGCCACAGGCCCGTCGCACACCATCTCGAGCAAGGGCGCTCCGGCAATGAACTCCCATCCCGGTTGCGCCGCATACGGTTCATCCAGAAAAACGGCGGTCGTGCCGCGTGGGCCGGCCAGTCCCGCCAGGGATCCATAGGCTCGCGGGCTCGGGTCGGGGAACGCCGCCAGCGAAGTCACTTCCCGCGGAAAGCGTCGGGCCTCCTCATAAACCTCGGCGAACGCGGCCTGCCGCGTAGTCAGGGCCCGCCAGATGATGTTGTCGAGCGGATGCATGGGTTCGTGTCAGGGCGCGGTGTCATCGCGAGAGCCCGCGCTTTTCTTCGCGGGCCGAGGGACCTCCTGCAACACTACCCGAATCACGCTATCGCGACCCCGCCCCGGAGTGCTATCCGGTTCTTGCGGTCAAACTATTCTTTCAGGTCTACGTGCTCGACCGTTTCGATCGGATGCTGCAGGAAGCGCTCGCCCAGGCGCCGGAATTTCTCCACTGAGTCGGTGGCGAAAAATCTCAGCCGAGGCCGGGCGCGCCGTTCTTCGGTTTGCGCCGCGGGAACCAGTTTCTGGAGGTGTTCGGCCACAGCGCGAGCCGTGGACTCGGCCGAATCCACGATGCTCACATGTCCGGGAGCCACACGCCGCAGCAGCGGCTTGAGCAGGGGATAATGCGTGCAGCCCAGCACCAGCACATCGGCGTCAGAAAAGCCGTCAGAAAAAGCTTCCTTAAGGTAAATCCGCGCTACCTGCTCGGTCACCGCATGCTCCACCCATCCCTCTTCCACCAGCGGAACCAGCAACGGACAGGCTTTTTCCCGGGCCTCAAGCCTCTGCTCTTCGAGCGCCTTGCGGTAGGCGTGGCTGGAAACCGTGGCTTCGGTGCCGATCACGACGACCTTCTTGTTTTTCGTGGCCGCCGCCGCCGCGGCTGCTCCCGGTTCGACCACTCCGATCACCGGCACGTGCGCCGCCGCGACGATCCGATCCAGCGCCAGCGCCGTTGCGGTGTTGCAGGCGATCACCAGCATCTGCGCGCCGTGTGATTCCAGGTAGTGCGCCGCTTCGACCGCGTAGCGCGCCACGGTCTCGACCGATTTCGACCCGTAAGGCAGGCGCGCCGTATCCCCAAAGTAGACGTAATCGGCTTCGGGAATAACCTCAAGCAACGCTTTAAGGACGGTCAGACCCCCGAAGCCGGAGTCGAATACGCCGATGGTAGGACGCCGGGAGGTCACGCTAGATGAGATTCAGCCGCCTAAGGTCATTGTGCTTAAGCAGTACGTTTGGAATCGACACCCGACGGTCTCTGGCGAGACGGGCCGTCGCCAGGTCGATGTGTTCGCTATCTATGCGAAGCTTCTTGCTCAGGAAGTCCTGCAAGTGCTCAATTCCTTGAATGACAACCGGACGTGCTGCTCCGCCGGGTCCCGCATAAGGAGCATAGACCAGCTGGTACTTGGAGGGATGACCGGAAGCTGACTTTTGAGTCTCAACTATGTGAATAAAGCCACTGTAGAGATATGCTTCCTCGACGAAGCTGCCCTCGATGGAGGCGTTAACCAGCCGGTAGTCCTCGCGCCCGACCGCCCGACTCTCCTGCTGAAGCAAGCGCAACACCCGGTCTTTCGGGCTCCTTAGGAAGACTCTTCGGAGCGGAAATTCATCTTCAACACCGCTCTTTTGCAGTGCCTTCTGCACTTTTCCATACGCAGCCAACGGGCCTAGTTCATCAACCAAGGGTGTCGCGATCGTCAATTGCCATTCTTCAGCCTGTGAGGCAAAGGCCCAAAGGCCGACAGCCACGGGAATGCCCTCCCGAGTAAGCGCGGCGATAACTCTGCGCCCGAGATCAATACTGTTCTTGTCTACCAACGCTGCCGTAGCCATTGCATCACCCCGCCCCGTCCTGCTACCGCCTTGTAAAGGTCGCGAGCGTTAAGCCCCTTGGTCAGATAGCGGCTCTCAACGTTCCAAACCTTGACTACTCCCCAGCTCTGGTTCAATGAGCTGCGATGGTTGGATTCCGCGTCCAAGGCCGTTTGAAGTCCAGCTGCCTTTATCAGTTTACCCAAATCATGGGTGTAAATGTCTCTTACAACATTTTGGTTTGGCGGGAAATCGTGACGCTTCGTATTCTTGGCGATGCAGGCTTTCACGGCGCATTCAACCGCCAGTCCGCTTAGGTAGTACGCCCCCTCCAGATTGCCGCTTTGGAGCAGGACGCGAGCATCCTTCAGCCGCATTCTTGCGAGTTGTTGGAATTCACGCCGCGTCTCTGCCATGGACTTAACGGTTTGTGGCCGAACTGGAGTCTACCCCAGAATGCTGCAGCGTCCTAGATCCGCAGCATGCTCCCGGTGGAATCGGCGCCCCATGCGGGCAAGTGCGCGGATGGCCCAGAAATGCGCAGATTTTATCGGTGGCCTCGGGCGAGAGGATGTGCTCGAACTTGCACGCCTGCTCCTCGATTTCCGTCTCGCTGTCCATCGCCAGAGAATCCGTGAACAGCCGCTCCGCCAGCCGGTGCCGCCGGATGATGCTTCCGGCGCGTTCGCGGCCCCGCGGGGTCAACTCCACGATCATTGTGCCGTCGCCCACCGACGCCGACATTGGTTTCAGCGCATCGTGGCAGGGATTCACAAACGGCTTGTGATCGTGCGCCTCGGGCGGATGCGGCGCCGCCACCACCAGCCCCAGATTGATCATCTTTTCAACCGCCAGGCTTACCGGCAGTGTTCCGTGCACTTCCATGCGCTCGACTTCCGCAATCTCGCCGTGCTCGGCCAGCACCCAGAGTTCTTCGAGCACTTCGTCGAGCTGCTCTTCATCGGCCATCGCGAAAACTTCCTGCGACGCGATCTTGCCGTGGTGAAATTCGATTCTCCGGTCGGCCAGCCGCGCCATGACCGGATCGTGCGTGACCATCACAATCGTCCGGCCCTGCTGATGAAATTCGCGCAGCAGCCGCAGCACGATTTCTTCATTCTGCGCATCCAGATTGCCGGTCGGCTCGTCGGCCAGAATGATCTTGGGATCGTTGATCAGCGCTCTCGCAATGCACACTCGCTGCTGCTCGCCCCCGGAAAGCTGTGACGGCAGGTGATGCCCCCGGTCTCCGAGTCCCACTCGCGCCAGCGCTTCCATCGCCTCTTTTTCATCGGTCATGCTGTGAAAATACTGCGCCAGCATTACGTTCTCGAGCGCCGTCAGGAAGGGAATCAGGTGAAACTGCTGAAAGATGAATCCGATTTTCTCCGCCCGCACGCGGTTCAGCTCCGCCGCGGAAATTCCCGCCACATTCTGCCCATCGAGCCAGATTTCGCCCGACGTCGGCCGGTCGAGGCAGCCAATCAGGTTCACCAGCGTGGATTTCCCCGATCCCGAAGGCCCCATGATCGAGAGCCATTCGCCCGCCGTCACATGCAGGCTGATGTGATCCAGTGCGTGGATCATCGCACTGTCTTTGCCGGATCCGTTGCCCGTCTCCTTTGCGGGATACAGCTTGGTCACATTCTTGATCTGAATCATCTCACTCTCCCCTCAGGATCACCGCCGGCTGCACTCGCCGCAGCAGCGCGATCGGGAGAACCGCCGAAAGCAGCGTTACCGCGATGCTACCAGCCAATACCTCGGGCAGTACACTCCAGCGCGGCACCACCGGAGCGTGAAAGTTAACCCGCCCGATCCAGGCCGCGATGCCGATCCCGGCTAGAAATCCGACCAGCGCTCCCGTCGCGCCCAGCGCCGCCGCTTCCGCGGCGAAAAATCCGTTCAGCAGGCCTCCCGAAGCTCCCAGCGCTTTCATGATGGCGAAATCGCGCCGCCGGTCGAATACCCAGCCCATCAGCGTCGAGAGCACGCACAACGCGGACGTCAGAATGATCAGTGCCGCGGCCGCCAGCAGCGTGGCCCGCGTCTTGCCCAGCACGCGCGCTTCGCCTTCCATGATCTGCCGCACCGGACGCACATCGGCCGCCGGCATCGCCGCCGCCAGCTGATTCATGACCGCGTCCACTTCCTCAGCCGATCCGCTCGCCGCCACTTCGATGGTCGAAGGCTGCACCCCGGTCCATGCAATAAATTCGGGCAACGAAAGATAGACTCTGCTGTCCTCGGCCGCTCCCGTCCGCACCGTGCCGGCAGGCGTAACCTGCACCGTACGCCCCTGAAAGCTCAGATCGAAGGGCTCATTCTTAGGAGCTACCGCCGCCAGCGCGCGTACGCCGACCAGCACCGGAGCAGACTCCGATTGTCCGACTTCCGGGTGCGCCATTTCTCGCGCGCTCTCCGCGCGAGAAGTGGGGTCTTTCTCAGGCCAGGCACTCACCTGCCACCACTTATCCAGTTGCCGCACCCGATCGAAATCTACGCCTGCGACCACGATGGGCTGCCCATCCTTTGTGCGCGCCACCACCAGCGCAAACGGAGCCGCAATCCCTCGTCCAGCCAGAACCGAATCCGTGTGCGCCAGCGCGTCCGCGGGCAGGGAAGCGCCATCCCTCGCAACCAGCACGATGTTCGCGCCGTAGTTGCGGAACTCGCGCCGCAGCTTGGCCTGAACGTCCACATAGAGGTTCAGCATCGCCGTGGCCGTGGCGGCAGCCACCACCATGGCAAACAGCGCCGACGCCGCCCGTCCGCGTCGCAGTACCGCCGCCCGCAGCAGCATGCGCAGCAGCATCGAAGTGTGCGGAGCCTCATCCCGCTTCGCCGCCAGATCCCGCGCCGAATTCGAAACCGGGCCGCTCACAGTTCACCTCGCAGAGCAAACACCGGATCCAGTCCCACAGCGCGCCGGATCGCCGCCGCGCTTCCGGCAAACGTCACAATCACCGCGATGGCCAGAATTACCGGCAGCAGCACCGGAGAGATCGAAATCTGCGAACTGAAGATCGAGCGCCCCATCTGATGCGCCAGAAATGACCCGGCAGTAAAGCCGACGATGCCGCTCAGCAGCGCCAGCAGCAGCGACTCCGCGAAAAACACGGAAGCTACGGCCAGCTTGCCCGCGCCCAGCGCCTTCATCAGTCCGATCTCAGCCCGGCGTTCGAAGATCGAAGTCGCCATCGCCGACGACACCGCCAGCGCCGACGCCGCCAGCGCCGCCAGCGTGATCAGAAAAATCAGGCCCTCGATCCGCGTCAGCACCGCGCCCTCGTTCTGCGAGACCTGCCGGATCTGCTCGGCGTGCGAGTTCGACATGGCTTCGGTCAGCTGCAGCGCAATCGATTGCGGATAGGGCGTGCAGTACCACCGGTCGTAGATCGCGCCCGACATGCTCTTCGGATCGCGGCGGCCGAAGGCATCCTCGGGCTTGGTCAGCGCGCTGACGTAGACTCGCTTCACCGCACCCGGGCGCCCCAGAATTTCCTGCGCCAGCGCAAGCGGCGCAACGATCTCGTCATCTTCGGCTCCGCCGGTTGAGAGAATGCCGCTCACGTGCAGTCGCCGACTGCCAACATTGATCTCATCGCCAGACTTCTCGCCCAGCCGCGCCGCCAGCCGTTCGCCGACCACTACGTCCCGGGAAGCATCGTCCGGCCACGCGCCGGCAACCCTCCACCACGGATGCGTCGAGCGTACGCCGGTCACGAAGTCCTCGGTGCCCAGCGCGAAATGTTTCGCGAAGTAAGTGCCAACCAGCGTCCCGTCCTGCCGCTTGCCGTCGCGCTCAATGCCGACCGTGACCGGCAGCATGGGAGAAAACCCGGTGATGTTGTTGCGCCAGAAAATGTCTTTGATTTTCGGCAGGTCGGCTTCCTGGAGAAATGCGCCGTCGCTGGGCGGCTTGAGGTTGATGCCGCCAATTTCCACATCCAGAGAATCTTCCTGGGGAGTGACCACGAGATTTGCGCCGATGGTGCGCAGCTCGCGGTTGATCTTGTCGCCGATGTCGGTAGCGACCGCAATCATGGCCGTGGCCACCGTCACGCCCAGCGTAATCGCCGCGCCCGCCAGTAACTTGCGCCGTTTCTGCCGCCGGAAGGATTCGTAGACGAGCCGCGTGAACACGGCTACTGTTGTCCGAACACGCGGGCCCCAGCCGCGACGTCGGCCTCCTGAATGACGACTGCGTCGGCAGTCTGCACCGCTTTCAGCGGCATCGGATTGCACCCGCCCGCCGCGCCCACCGACTGCGGATTGATTGGCGCGGCGCAATTCTTGCAGACCACGGTGTTGCCGCTCTTGTAAAACCCGACCGAGCCGCAGATTTCGCAGGCGTCAAACACGGTCGCGATCTTGCCGTCGGGCTTCTGGTAGAGCCAGAAACGGACCTCGGTGCCGTTTTCCTTGGCCTGGAAGCGGTGCAGATCGCCCCCTGTAACCTGCGCCAGAGGAATCGAAACCTGTCCGTTCACGAAAGTCACTTCAGTCGCCGGAGAAAGCGCGCTCACACTCTTGGCATAAATAAATTCCGCCGTCACCAGTGCGATAAACACGAACGAAAATGTGTACACCGACGCCATCCACATGCGCTCGCGGCGCGCGCTCCACGCCGCCTTGCGCCGTTCCGCGGGAGACGCCGAAACCGGAGCCGACTCGCGCCGCTTGGCGTCAAACAAAACCATCAGGGCGGCCATCGCGAAAATGGTCACGAAGAAAAACCAGTCATTGCTGACGATCGGCCCGATGATCGCCATTTCCCGCTTCGACGAAGCAATCACGCCGCTTTCCGAAAGTTCATGCAGCCCGGAGATCAGCAACTGCGCCGCCACCAGAAACATGATGGCCGTGGTCACGCGAAAGAATTTCTGCAGGTTGATGCGCACGCTGCCCTTCACGAACATAACGCCAAAGGCAATCGCCGCGCTCACGCCCAGCAGCGTGCCCAGGAAGCTCATCAGTTCGGAAGAATTCAGAGTCACGGCCGAGAGGATCAGCACCGTCTCGGCGCCCTCGCGCAGCACCATCAGAAAAATGAAAACGAATAGCCCAAACCACGCGTCATTGCCGGCCAGCAGGCCGACTTTGCCCTCAATCTCGCCCTTCAGCTTGCGCCCCGTCTTCATCATGAACACCACCATGGTCACGACAAAGAACGCGGCCACCAGCATGACCCAGCCTTCAAA
>Ga0070733_10000713_pt1 | contig 26183 bp, 25 predicted proteins | sample Coa_R1_9_FD_66450 | JGI IMG/M metagenome (GOLD analysis project Ga0070733, IMG submission 66450) | Surface soil microbial communities from Centralia Pennsylvania, which are recovering from an underground coalmine fire - Coalmine... | ecosystem: Environmental > Terrestrial > Soil > Unclassified ...
GCTTCGTTGATGTCTTCGTTAATCGGAGCATCGCCGTATTCCACCCATGCGTGACCTTGAACCCGGCCGTCGCGTTTGCGAAAGCCGACGCGCAGATTGGTGGAGAGCCCACGCCGCAAAAGCAGGGTCCATAGAGTCAGCGATCTGACAAGACAACTGCCCGCGACTCCTGTCGAGCGTTTCACGATTCGCTGGGCGCGTCGCGCGCTGAAGATCTCGCGTTCACGATCCGCCGGGAGTAAGTCCGTCTTTCCGGCGAGGGCCCAACTCCTCAGCAGGGCTTGCGTGCGGGGCACGCCGAGCACCCAGAAGCCGAATGAGATGCAGATGGGCAGCGCCAGCGCTTCGGCGATCATCCAGCGGTCGGCCGCATTCATCGACAGGAACGTACGCAGCTTGCGAATCGGGAGCACGGAAGGAGCCGAATTCAGAATATCAGCGGAGCGTATCCGGTAAAGCCGAATGTCACCACCATTTCATTCAACCCCGGCACGAGCCATGTGTTTGTGCCGTCGTAATTCAGTACCCAGAGACCTTCGCGATAAACGCCGATTTTGGGCGGATTGCCGGAACTGTCCCAGTCGCCGACCACGGGAAGGTCACCGGATTGTCCATATATGTAGCTTTGGTTGACCCCGTTGACGCGATTTCCCAGGTAATCGACGAGCCAGAGGCCGTTGCGAAAAATTCCCACTTTGGTGGTGCCCGATCCGTTCCAGTCCGCGACGATGGGGACGTCTCCTCCCTGGCCCCAGGGGAAAGTGGCATCGGTAAGACCCGTGGGTATGCCGGACAGATGCCCGCTGAGATCGAGGATGAAAGTTCCCTCACGGAAAAGTCCTAAAGCGATCCGGCCGGTGCCTCTCCAATCGCCAACGATCGGGATGTCACCGGCCTGGCCGAACACAACCGTCTTGTCCGAGGCGTCCAGGACTCCGTTGCCGTTGGTATCGAGAATCCAGCTTCCATTGCGGAAGAGGCCTATGTTTTTTGTGCCGGAACCGGTCCAGTCGCCAACAATCGGAATGTCGGTTGCTAACCCGTAGAATGCGGACGAGGCGTAAGACGAGACATGCCACGGATCGGCGGTGAACTCCAGTTGACCCGAATATGCGTAGCCGACGCCAAGCGTGAAATTGGGTCTCATCTTCGTTATGAAGGAGCTGAGGGGAGATGTCAGGTAGTTCGGGAGAGCGCCTGTCGAAGGAAAGTTGGGGGAGCCGGTCTGTCCCGCGACGATTATTGAGGTATAGCAGTCCACGGCAATGGCGTTACCCTGATCGCTTCCCGATCCTCCGAGCAAGGTTCCGAAAACGGCGCCGGACAGCGTGTTGTTCAACTTGACGACAAAGGCGTCTATGCCTCCGGCGATGCCGTTTTGCACGGGGTGCAGCAGGCCGGGAAAGTCCGGTGAACTGGTAGAGCCGGTGACATAGGCGTTCCCATGAAAGTCCTGGGTCATGGCTGTGATCCCATCGTTGAGTGAGCCGCCGAGGAATGTGGAGGCAAACAACTTGCCGTTATAGATACTGAGGATGAATCCGTCGGTTTCTCCGCCAAGGGTGGTCTGGAGCGCACCCGGGGTAATGGGAAAGTTGGCTGAACTGGTAGTCCCGGCAATCAGAAGATAACCAAAAGTGGAGACGTAAATCGCATTCACTTCTTCGGGCGCGCCCACAGAACCGCCAAAGCCGCCAAGGTAGGAAATAAAACGAGCTGTACCCGTGGGTGTAAATTTGGCGAAAAAGCCGTCCTGACCACCGCCGGATTTCGGCTGAAAGGCATTCAAGGCGGGGAGATTGTTCGACCACGTATACCCTCCAACGAAGATCCCGCCCCCCGGCACAACATAAATGCAACCCCCGTGATCCGCTGCGCTGCCTCCGAGGTAGGTCAGGAACGCCAGACTGTTTCCCAAGGGCGATAATTTGGCGACGAATGCGTCCTGCCCGCCGGCGAGCCTTGTCTGGAACGCTCCAGGGGTTACCGGCATGTTGGGAGACGTCGAATCACCGGTGATTACGGCGGAATTGGTGGTAGTGTCGATACCGATGGCATTGCCGGAATCAAGACCCGAGCCCCCCAGATAGGTGCTGTAAATCAGCGCGTTCCCCGCCGCATTGAGTTTTGCCACGAAAGCGTTGCGGGGGCCCTTAAGATGGGACTGTATCGCCCCGACCAGCGGAAAATTTACGGACTGAGTCCAACCGGTTATATAGACGTTGCCGACGGAATCGATGGCCAGCCCGAATGCACGATCGTCCCCGGAGCCTCCGAGATAAGTGCAGTATTTCAGCGCCCCGCCGTTGGGAAGGAAAGCGGCAACGAAAGCATCCACGCCGCCCGATTTGCGCGGCTGCGCGCCGTTTGCCGATGGCAGGTCTGTCGAGGTAGTCCAGCCGGCGACCACCACGTTGTTGAAGCCGTCGACGCCCACCGCCGTGATTGTGTCCTCCGAGCTTCCGCCGAAATAGCCGCTCAGCAGTATCGAAGGATCTATCACCAGGGGTCGGGTGCGATCATAGCCGGAGGCTCGGAAACCGATCGAGCCGTCGGCGAACTTCCAAAATCCGCCCGCCACTTCGATTCGCTCCTCATGGATCGATTGATAGAGGACCGGTTTCTCTTCGATGAAATCCCCCAACGCGCCGGGTATTCGCAGCTCGCCGTTGCTTTCGATCCTTGCCCCGCCGTCAAAACGCAGTCTAATACCGCCGACATCCGCTCCGGGAGCAATCAGGTACTCGGCCTTCACTCCGCTCCGTTCGGCTTTGTAGCGCAGTTCAACCCCGGGCCAGACGCCTTGGTAGCGAACGGTCCGAAAAAGAGGCAGATCGGTTCGCCAGAGGCGGGGCTTGCGGCCGCGCATGTAGTTCGCGGTAGCGCCGACCGGGTCTTCCGCCGTTATCACCGGTTTGGGGCCCGGCGCGGCTTGACTCTGAAATGAAACTCGTACAGCTGTTGCCCCTCGCTGCAGGACCACGGCCCGATCTTCGAACCATGCCTTGAAGTCGGATCCACTGCCCATATACCGGACACGGCCGTCCGCTTGTCCGCGGTTCTCGGCGAACGCAAAGGGCAGCCGCAGAGAGGCCGGGTTGGTTATTTCCTGTTTTGTCATCGCTTCGTTTGCCATCGCTTCGTTTGCCATGGCCTGCGACGCGGCCGCGATGAAGAACCAGGAAGCGCCGACTGCGACCTTTCGAATTATCATTGCTCCATAACCATCCACACACTGTCTATCGGCACCGCCAGACGTAATCCTTAGGGCACCTCCCTTGGCGTAGCTCGATTAGGGTAGTTTTTGGTCTGCCTGCACTTCTCTATCGGCAGCCTGTGAAATTGATCGTGTAGCGCAGAGCGGTTCGGACGGAGACTGGTTTATAATAATTCGGCAGGTGTGCGTATGTCCCCGGCGGCGGAAAATTCGATGAACGATTCCCTTCCCGGTGCAGTTGCAATCGGCGAAGCCGTGCTTTATCAGGAACTTGAGGGCGAAGTTGTGCTCCTGAACATGACGAGCCAGGAATACTACGGGCTCAATGACACAGGCGCTCGAATGTGGAAGTGCCTCTTGGAGTCGGCCGGGAACATGGACTCTGCTGAGGAACTTCTCAGCAAAACGTACGAAATCGAACGGAATGTGATCCGTGCCGATCTCGAAAAGCTTGTCCGTGATCTCCTTCACGCCGGGCTGCTGAAGGCCGCCCAGTAATAGTACTAACTACAGGTAATGGACCCATATCATCTAAAAGATTCTTTGCTTTTGGCAAAATAACTGGTGTACGATTAGTCTGTGATCGAACCAGCCACACGGCTGAGAGTTCGACTCGGAGGGATTTAATGAAATTTCGGATAACGATTGTTTCGGCACTTGCACTGGCATCGGCGATGGTCGTCAGCGCGGGCCAGATTCAGGTCGGGGGAACGAATGGTCTGACGAATACGCCAACAGTAGTCGCGAGTTGCACCGGCGGCTGTACCGATCAGAACAACTACGACGAGGTGTTGTTTAACGGCTTGACGAACGGCGTGACTCCGCCGCAGCCGTACTCAACCTACAACACCAATACAGCCAACGTCGGCACGATTACGGATACCGGCGCGAACGCCACGGCGGCCGACGGTGCTGGCGGCGTAACGTTTTCGATGATCAACGACGGCACGAACACTAATTTGTGTGCGAGTACCTGCGCCACGTCGAACAACTACTGGTCCCTGTTGGGGTCTACCTCCAATCAGACGGCAAAAATCATCGTCGGTGCTTACGGAGTTACCGACGTCTGGACCATGATCAACACCATAAGTGCCGCCGCGCAAACCGCGGGTGATCGATCGGTCAATGTGACTCTCGACTTTGGACGCACGGCAACCGGAGCGGTTACCGATGCGGTGCTGATCAAGCTCGTGAACTCGAACGACATCGGGAGCAGCCCGAACGGCCAGAGCCAGAATGCAATCGATTGCGCCCTTGATCCATGTAACGGAGTCACGACCCCGGCCAGCGGTTTTACGATCTCGTCGGTGACCGTTACGCCTCTTACGCAGCTTGGAAACCCGGGGCCCCCTACCTATAATCCGATTACGGTAGTTACGGATAACCTCTTTTCCTACGCTTATAACAGCTTCGGGAACGGGACGCTCTCGTTGAACGACCAGGGTTTCATCCTTGGTACGTTGATCTTCCCCAGCGTCGGCACCAATCTGAATACTTATCTGGAAAACATAAAAGTCCAGGAGCAGAGCAGCATGACCGAGTCGTTGGCGCTTTCGGCGATCACGGTTGATACGGTCGCTCCGGAGCCTTCCACGGTGATTATGTTCCTGACCGGTTTGGGCGCGCTCGGCTTAACCCGGCTCCGTCGCCGCAAATCATAACAACATTCCGAGCTTTAAGCGGAAGAAAGGCTCATCGCTCCCTGAGAGCGACGAGCCTTTTTTCATTTTATCCGGTCCTGGCGGCGGCGATCTCCGTCTCAACCCAACGAACCAGGTGCGGCAGAGCGGCTAGAGATCGCGGCCGGAACAGCCGGTAAACCGGCACGGCGCGCGCGACGGAACTGCAATCGCGAAGGTGAGCGGCGAGAGCAGCCTCGTTCATGCGCCCGTGCTCGATGAACGAATGCGTGCTCAGGGCCGCTACGGCGGGCACGGGGGGAATCCGTTCGGACCCCATGTCATCGCCGTAATCCAGCAAATAGATCCTGCACACCTGGATCAATTCCCGCTGTTCACCCCGCGTCAGATCGAAGAGGCGCTTGCGCCAGTGAGATACCCCCTCCGGTTCCACGCCGTCAAACGCGGCTCGCGAATCTTCCAACAATCGGACACGCGGTCCGGCAGGGCGCAGCAGACATTGTCCGGCCTCGTTAACACGCACCGCGCCGACGTCATCCGTCACGACCTGATGCCCACGCGCGTGGAACGCGGCTGCGGTGGTGGATTTTCCCGAGCCCCTGTCGCCGAGAAACAGCACGGCCTGTTTGCCGATTTCGATGCCGCTGGCATGAAGCGGTAGCCGTCCCCGCTGCCGTAGCAGGTAGGCCATCATTCTTCCCGACAGCAGCACGCGCAGGAGCGCAGGCTCCGCGCCAGGGGCAGGATCGATGACGATTTCACGGCCTTGTCTTATATGGAATGCGCCGGCGCGGTCATGGAAGACGATCTCTTCATCTAAAGTTGCCCTGGGCGTTGTGGGGGGCACGGACCCGAGCCGAATCGTAACATCGGGTTCGTCGTCACCCGGGGGCAGTTCCGGCAGTTCCGGCACTTCCACCTCGGAATGAACCGCCAGGCCGAAACAGGAATACCGAAACATACCTGTCAGGGCCGGAACGCGGAGAACTGGCGCAGGAAGCAGATCAGATACAGGGTGCCAGGTACCTGGCCGAGGGCAGCGAGAGTTCCCGCAGCGAGGTCTTGGACCGGTATCAGAAGCTGTTGCAGCTTTTCCACGTCGACGATAGTCCGGACCGGATCGCGCGGTCCGATCGCGGCCACAAACTCGCGCGCAATCCCGAGCTGGGCGTTGTAGCGAACGAAATAGTCGGGTGAATACGGCTTCTTGTCCGTTCGCCACTGAATGCGCGGCGGGAGTATCCCGTCGAGAGCGGCCCGGACCGGGTATCGATGGTAGCCGTCATGCACGTCCACATCGGTCGGCATAGCCAGGCAAAACTCCAGGAGCCGCTTGTCGAAAAGGGGGGAACATTGAGGAAGCAGATGCATGGTCTCGCCGCGGTCGGCATGTTGGCTCAGGGAGCGGCGGACTAATGCAGCCTGATAGGGCCGCTGATATGGCGAATGGCTTCTAAAGGCTGGTCCGTCTCTGCGCTCACGCCGAAAATCCCTGGCCAGCAGCATCACCGGTTTCCAGCCGCGGCGAGGAAACAACGTTCTCAACAGTTCACCTCCCAGAACTCGAACGGGAGAGCTATTGCGGGCTGTACGGCGTTTTTTCAGTTCCCGGAACAGAGTGGCCCACCGAAAACGAATGGCCATTTCCAGATGATAGCGCTCGCTCCATGATGTGATGCTCAGCTCGCCGCCACCTCCCGAAAGGAGGGTGCGGGCACCGGCGGCGATGGCGGCTTTTTCACACTCTTCATCGAGATAAAAGCGGGAACTGTCCAGCGGGCAGGCGGCAAACCGTCTCAGGTTGTCCAAAGAGTCGAACGGGCCGCGATCGGGGGCCGTGACGTATTGAATCCGGATATTGGGCCAAGAGCGAAATTCGTCAATATACTCGCGCTCATCGGCGATTTGGGTCCGTCTCTCATCCGTCAAAACGGCCGATATAGCCGTCAGATCCCGATTCTGTTTTTGCAGGCAACGAGCCGCAACACTAACGACCGCCGACGAATCCAAGCCGCCGCTGAGCGTTGCCGCCACGGGATGGTCCTGGTCCAGCCGGCATTCCACGGCCTGAAACAGGACGTCGCGGAGAGCGTCGAACGCATCCTCGGGGCGCTTTGGAACGGCTGGTCCCGCACCCAACTTCGGCTCCCAGTATTGCGTTTGCCGGATGCTATTCCTTTCCACCGTCATGGAAGTGCCAGGAGGAAGAGAGAAGATACCGGCATGATAGGTTTCCTCGTGCCGGGTGAAATGGGCGGTTGGTACGGCAAGAGCGGCGAGTTTCCGCCGATTGAGCTCCCGCGGCACTCCCGGACAAGCAAGAATCGGCTCGATGTCACCGGCGAATGCGAAACGCGGCCCGTCTCGCCAGTAGAGAAAGGCTCGAAAGCCCAAGTGGTCGCGGCAGCAGAAGAGACGATTCAGCCGTTCGTCCCAGATGGCGAAGGCAAACTCGCCGAGCAGAAAATTCGGGCAGTCTTGCCCCCATTTCGCATAGGCGGCAAGCAGCAACCCGGTGTCATCGAAAGCCGCCGACTCTTCCGTTCCGAGCCCTCGAATCAAGTCCCCGCGATTATGAAGGCGAACGTCCGCAGTGATCGCCAAATGAGGCCAAACCTGCAGAGCTGGCGAAGGAGGGGGGGAAGCGACAGCGCAGGTACCGGACCCAGCGCACACGAACCCTGTGTCCATGCGCGCAACGCAGTCCCTAACCCAGCCATTGCCGTCGCTGACACGAGGCGAACCCGACGAATTGGAAAAATCGACCACGCCCCAGAGGGCGTTCACCAACGTGCCCGGGCCAGCAGTTGGGGATCTCCTGATCACCAGATCAGGAAGCGCTGGTCGTCATCATGCCCGTGTCTGCCCCCACCATACACATCTTCTGAATGACGGCCTGAATCTGCCCAAGGTTGGTCAATACAGGCGGATGGTAGGACAGCTTTGCCTGTCTTTCTTCAACGAAATTTTCTTTGCCGATGCCTGTATTGTTCATGATCTCGTCCTCCTCGCAGATGGGCTTACGGATAAAGATACCACAACGTCCTGCAACATAACAAACACTTTTTGCGCCGGACCTCCCGATTTTTGTACGGCTTCTCACCACTTGAGCCGTCCACAAAAAGGGACCTCGAATCAGGGTCAGTTCATTCCCAAGACGCCTTTTTAGCATACCAACGTTTCGGCAATCTGTAATGAATCGGCCAGCGACGGTCGACGATGTTAATATCGCAACACATGCCTCCCTGCGGAGAGAACCTGGTTTACCGGGCACACGGTCTGGTGATTCTCTCCGATGCTGCGCTTCCGGAACTCAAAATGTGCGGGGACGACGCGCCTCCGCAGGTTAGAATTGCCGCCGGACCGGTAACGCAGGGACTCCCAGGGCGCACGGGCGGGGGTGTACTTTACGATGTCAGTCCGGGGAAATTTCTCCTTCAAATGGAGGGTGTGGCGCGCTATCTGGTTTCGGATGGGTGCGGAATCACTATCGATGCCGCTCCCGGAGCCGACGCAGACTCCGTACGGCTATTTCTTTGGGGCTCGGTTTTCGGTGCGCTCCTGCATCAGCGCGGGGGGTTGCCCCTGCACGCGAGCGCAATCGAAACGCCAAAAGGCGCAGTACTCTTCGCGGGCGGGTCCAGCCGAGGCAAGTCGGCGCTGGCAGCGGCCTTCCACGCACGAGGGTATCGGGTAATCGCCGACGAGATTTGTGCAATCAACCCAGCTTCCGCGGGAGCCGAGGCCGTTCCGGCCATCCCGAGATTGCTGCTGTGGCCCGACGTGATCGACCAATATGGACCGTGCGGGCCGAACGTCCGGCCAGCGCGGGCAAACATCGGGAAGTACCACGTGCCGCTGGAAACGGGATTCGCTGCCTCCCCTTCCCCGATTCATGCCGTTTATTTACTTGTGGTTAACAATGGGAACGAATACGGCATCTCAACGGTTTCCGGCCTCGATAAATTTGCCCGTTTGACCGATCTCGTCTTTCGGTGGCAGTTTCTTTCAGGAATGTGCGACGTCAGCGAACATTTCCAACGGGTGGCCGCGGTAGCCCGCGACATGCGAATGCGGCGGCTGGAGCGCCCTGCCAGCCGTTCGCTTCAGCAGACGGCAGATTTTCTGGAGAAGGATTTCATGCGGTGAGCGGTATCCTGTGGATCGCGTCATACCCCAAGTCGGGTAACACCTGGTTCCGGGCGTTTCTCGAGAACCTGAGGCGTGACGCTGGCCAACCAGTCGATATTAACGACTTTCAGAGCGTGCCCGCAAACAGACGACGGATGTTCGACGACGCGACGGGAGTCGAATCGACCGATCTGACCGCGGAGGAGATCGCGCACCTTCGCCCGCGCGTTTACCGTTATATCGCGGAAAATTCGCCGGAGACTGTTTTTCTGAAGATTCACGACGCGTACACGGAGCTTCCCGGCGGCGGGCCTTTGATTCCACCGGACGCGACCGTCGGCGCGGTTTACATTATCCGCAATCCACTGGACGTGGCGATTTCCCTTTCCCATCACGTCGGCAAACCGCTGGATCTGAAGATCGCAAGCATGGCCTCAAGCGATTCCGGTGTTTCGTCCGAGGTTCCGGACGAGCACCTCGATCATCAGTTTCTTTCCTGGAGCGAGCATGTTCTGAGCTGGGTCGATCAGCAGGCGTTTCCGGTGCATGTGATCAGATATGAGGACATGCAGGAGCGGCCGTTTGAAACCTTTACAGCCGCGGCGCGCTTCTGCGGTCTCCCCTGCGATCCCGATCGGGTGCAGCGGGCGATCCATCATTCGTCTTTTGAGACGCTGGAAAAACAGGAGCGCGAGTCCGGGTTCCGGGAGAGGCCGGCGACCGCGGCTTCCTTCTTTCGCCAGGGTAAAGCGGGCGCATGGCGCGAGGTTCTTTCGCCCTCCCAAGTGGCTCTGATCGTTGAAGCGCATGGAACAGTGATGCGGAGGTTTGGCTACCTTCCGTTCTGTGTGCCCTAAGGTCAGTTGGAGGCCGCAGCTGTGCTTCTCGATGGAAGGCTCCCGGCCTCCCGGCGACCCCGGCGTATTTCGAATACCAGCAGCACGGCGCCCGCCAGCGCAAACAGGAACAGAGCGGCTCCGCCTTCGGCAAGACGGCGAAGGGCTATCAGGGATCTGATGATAACGGGCATAGTCAGGTCGGCGGCTCCCCCATCGAACTCCTGTATCTTCGCAACGCTGTTTCTGGCCTGATCCAGATAGACAATGGCGGTACTCTTGCGAATGCGATCCAGCGCGGAATCGCGCCCGCTTTTTTCGAAAAGAGAAACCACCGTGGCGAGTTCATTGATTGTGCGTGTTCCCGCCTTCGACAAGTCCTGAGCGAACGGGATCGCCGGGTCGTTTCTGACCACCAGTTCCAGCGATCCGGATTCGTCCTGCCAGGAGCGGATGTCTTCGGCATAGGCCTCGGAGTAAACGGTTTCGCCGGTCAAAACGTAATTCTGCACGCGAAGTTCGGCGTCGTTCAGCGCTGCCAGCGCGTTGCGCGCGTCATCGACGATGTCTTTCTTTTTGACCGAACGGGTGTACAGCAGCTGGCACTGGTTGCTGTCCCGCCGATATTCGGCGATCATCAGCGCCAGGGTGGCAGCGGCGCCGACCAGAAGCACCAGTGCGGCGCCGATCTGAATTTTTCGTGAAGCGGTGCTTTGGATCATTGGCATGATTCTCCGGCCAGAACTAATCTTAGCTTGGAAGCAGTCTCCGGAGGTGCGTTGCGGCTCCCGCTATCCCGGATAGAGCACCCGAGACGTGTAGATGGCTGCCGGAAAGGCTGCGGCAAACGCAAAGACGAACATATTCAAACCCATCGTCGCCCCAACGCTGATATGGAACAATGCGGCAGCGGCCAGCAGGGCCCACGCCACGTGCGGAGGGCTCCACGGAGCGAGGCAGCAGAGGAGTTCTCCATAAATCACCACCCGAGACGCCCACTTTGCCCGTTGCGGCCGCGCGGTCAAGACCTCAAAGGCCCAGCGGCGTCCGAATGTTTCCGTGGCGAAAATCTCCGTGAGGAATCGGCCGTTCCGCCAATCGGAGTGGGCGATCTTGACGATTGCGGAGGTTGCGTATGCCAACGACAACTGAGCGGAGAGAAAGAATAATCCGATCTCGCCCGCGAGGCTTCCGCGGGAGACAACCGCAACGAGACAAGCCGCCGCTGTGATGTGCATAAACTGCTCAGCCCCATCGGCAGCGTGATGGGTTCTGAGCAGCAGCAAGCACCCGATCGCCACATAAGCGGCAAGGAGGAGCGTCGGCACCGGGCCGAAACAGGCACAGACGACGCACGCCAGTGCCGTGGCGATTCGGGAGGAGAGGAGGGCCAGGATGCCCGGCCAGGCGAGCACGGACCGGAACAAGTTCAGGATCGGCCGCACCGCGCGTCGGCGCCGCAGTTGCGCCCCCTTCCAGAAAAATAGCCCCTCGTTCTGAAATGCGCGATACAGGCGCAGAAGCTCGAGAGCGGAAATAAATCCGCCCGCGGCGTTGATTCCGATCACGGCGCGTAGAAACGGCTCGGCGGCTGTCATGCCGGGAAGGGGCCTCTATCAGGGTCCAGGAAATGAAGCGCCGAACAGAACATAATCCGCAAATCGTCCGGATCGCGAATATCCTGCGACTCCGCTATGGCGAACTGGCGTGCACGCGATTGCCCGAAGCGCGCCAGCGATTCCACATGGTTCAGAATGGCGAGGTAGAAGGGAGACCGTTCGAAGGTAGGTGCATTTCCCGACCGTTTCGATGCGGACATGGCTTCCGCCGCATTGATGAACCATCTCCTCAGGCGCTGCTCGGGATTCCAGATGATAGCCCAGGGCGTCTTTGAAGATACCGGCGTTACGCGGATCCAGCGTGTCATTTCGCCGTTATCGAGTACGTCGCGATAGAACAGATGATAGTCGCGCGTGAGAGGTTCCGGCCCGAAAAACCTCCAGCTGCCGACTAGATAGAGGAAGTCGAGCTTGTAGAGCCACCCCGGAGGCTTTTCTTTCAGTTGCCGGATTACGGAAAGAACAAGCCAGCAACCGAAAATCAGGGCCGTCGCAAGGTTGGCAAGCTCAAGCACCTTTCCGTGCCCGCCCTTCGTTTGCGGCCTTGAGCAGTTGGCTCGCGGCGGGCCGGATATCCAGAGAACATATATCGAGTTTCGCTCGACCCGGTATTTCGGGGCCAGTGCCAAGGTCCGGATCGGCGATGAGCGTTCCAGCCGGGGCTCGCGGGAGGTCCCCTTCCACCAGTGGGGACCCTGCCTCTACCGCGCGCGCGCAGCGCACTTCTGCGACGATCAAGCCGAATTTATACGTGATTCCGGCGGTTTCCAAACAGCGCGGCGCAGTGGTCCCGATGCCGGCCATGCACGCTCGGGACTCCAGCACCGTCCGGTCCAGGCGGTCCTCGGCGTTGCTGCCGGGAGCATGCAGGTCCTCCAAAGACCCGCGGCCTGCGCCCGTGAGGGAGGGGTTGCCCAAGAGGACTGGCCCATCCAGCTTCGCGCCATCGCTCGGGATGATGTCGTCAGGATTATGAGCATAGACCGGAACGACGGGAAAGATCTGGAGAACCTGGAGAAAGTGGCCTCCGCCCGGTGATCCGATGATGTCTTCGCGGGAAGCGACGCCGATGACGGTGAATGCCGTCCCGAACATGGCGCGATACAGCAGGTCCAGCCCCGGGGCGCCGTCGACTCGCCGGAGCTGGAGCCTTTCCAGAGGGGTCCCGATTGAAAAATCGTTGGAGTCCGCGCCGTTCGTTCGCCAGCCGGACCAGCCTTCACCTCGCAGGTAAGCGCGATATTCGAATTCGGGAGAATAGACGCGAAAGGCGGTTACAAATGCGTCGGCGGCGCGCGTACCACATGCCATTCCATCGAAGTAACGCCCCTGCCGCCAGCCGTAGCCGTTAAGCGCCACTTCGTAGGACAACGTCATGAATCCCATTTGAGACGTTTCCGTTTGGGATTCCTGACCTCTTCCATGCAGGGAATATCAGTTACTTTACAGGCAGGAACACGGAAGACACAAGACGTAGCGTAACACGTTTGGACGCCCGCGGACGCTCGCCGAATGCCACCCCGAATGCCACCCAGCGCCGACGCTCTTCCCCCGCTAAACCACGCCGCCGGCTAAATATCGATATGACATACTGGGTTCCATAGCTTCGGGCGGTAAATGAGTGTGGCGGAGCCGCCATGTCAATGAGTGGACAAGCACTACAGTTCAACATTTCCACAAAGATTGCGCTGCTTCGGCAGGCCGTCCAGCGAACACCGGAAGCGCCCTCCTGGCTGTTTGAACTCTCCGCGGCGCTGGCGGAGGCCGGTGAGGAACGTGAGTCCGCGGCAGTCTTCCGGCAAGCTTTTCGGCTTGATCCCAAGTCCGTCCGGTGGCTGCAGGGCGTGGCGGAGGAAACCGATCCGCACGCCACGCGAAATGTACGCGACCGGATGCGTTCGCTGATCGCGCACCGGACAATCTTTTCTCCCGTGATCGCGGCGCTGGCGATCGCCGAAGCTCACTTGGGTAACGAAACCGAGGTCAGGAAGCTGGTCGATTATGACCGCTTCTTCAGGTGCCATCCAATCGAACCGCCGGAGGGCTTTCGCGATTCCGGCTTCCACACGCTCCTCGCAGCCGAAATCAAGTCCGATCTGAGGTTCTACGATGAGCCGGAGAGCCGTTCGATTCGCAAAGGATGGCGCAATAACGGCATCATCGGATCTGAGTTGCCGGCCAGCCGCGCGCTGATCGGGTTGCTCCGGAATCATGTCGACCAGTACATCACCCGCCTGCCGGTAGATTCGGATCATCCGTTCGTTGCTTCGCGCCCCGCCGAGTATGTTCTGGAAGGGTGGGCGGTCGTGTCGGATGGCGCAAGCCACCATACCTCTCACATCCACCCACGTGCCTGGTTGAGCGGCGTCTATTACGTGGTCAGGCCGCCCGTATCCATGGAAGCCGGTACCGACCGGGGATGGCTGCGTGTGGGACCGCCCGCGCACAGTGGTATTTTGGCGGGTTGGGATGTGCGTCGAGTCGAGCCAGCGCCGGGCAACCTCGTGCTGATGCCGGGCTATTTCTATCACGACACGGAACCAATGGCTACCAACGAGGAACGGATTTGCGTCGCCTTCGACGTAGTGCCCGCCGAAATCGCGGCGGCCAGCCCGGCGGCGGACTACTGATCGGCTGCGTTTGAAATGTTTTGGTAGTCTTTTTTCTCGCGCAGCGGCTTGGGGAGGAAATCGTCGTTGAGACGGGAAGTCAAATGGAGAACGGTCGGCAGCAGCTTTCCATATTTGTCGCGGAACTGCCCCGCTTCCGGACGGACCAGCATTCCAATCACCACCTGAAGCCGGCGTAACAGGCTCCGATTCCGTGTATCCGCGCCGGCATCCGCCGCTACTGCGTCCGCGTGCATGGCATCTAAAACCGGCCGCAGCGTTTCACGCATAGCTTTGGTCTCATGCACGATCTGCTGAGCCTGTGTCACGGTGTACTTTCCCCTCTCTACGGATCGCAGGAGACGGCAGCGAAACGCGCCGCAAATCCAGGGCCGCGGCGAAGCGTAAATGGTGCACAATCCGGCGAAGTGCGGGCAGGGCAGGCTAAACCCGCTTTTTTCGCCTGGAGAACCTTCTGTGGGTGTCAGTCCTATTGCGATGAACGACTCGGCTGTTTCGCCAGGTCCGGACACGGCATTGGGAAAGAGCGTGCCGTCGCAACAGAACCCGCAATTAAGGCAAATCTCCGACTCATTGCTCTCTGGCGTGAGGGGCGGCTTCGCCATTATTTATCTCTTAGAGGCTCTTAGAGGCGACTACCAGAAAGGGCGCGAGCGTTTTGGTGGACCTGAAGGGATTCGAACCCTTGACCTCTTCCATGCCATGGAAGCGCGCTCCCAACTGCGCCACAGGCCCACAAACAACTGCTTTGAAATTATAACATCGGTCCGCTGCCGCTATAATTGGACGATCATAATCGAATCGCGGCGTCCCAATCTGACGCACGGGCCCAGGAAAATATGCCTGGACCGGCAAAATTCAGCCGTATCCCGCTTTGACTCCATTTGCTTTGGCCGCATCCTACAATGAAACGATGCCCAAAACGCGCCGGCACGTCCCGGTGGCTCTCGCACTTCTTCTGGGCATCGCCTCCAGTTCGTGCCTTTATACCAAGCGGGTGATTCTGCGGCACAACAAAAAAGTGACCGCCGCAACCGCACCCAAACTCCTGGACGCCACAAGGGACGAGCTGAGCGCGCGCATCACGGATATTTACAACGCGATCAACTCTTTCCAGATCAAGGTCGACATGACGCCTTCAGTTGGCAGCGTTTATACCGGGCAAATTACTGAAATAAAAGATGTTAGCGCTACCATTCTCTTTCGCAAACCGTCCTCCATGTTCATCCTCGGACGGTACCCGGTGGCGCGCATCCCAGCCTTCGAGATGCTTTCCAACGGCATCGATTTCAGAGTGTTCCTGAATTCGAAGAATCTTTTCGAGGAGGGCTCCGATTCGGCGCCAAGGACATCGAAGAACAAGCTGGAGAATCTTCGCCCGGGAGACTTTCTTTCCGCGATGCTGATCCGGCCCGCCGATCCCGCGACCGAGAGGCTGGCCTTGGTGGACGCGACCGACGAGGACAACGCATTCTTTATCCTCTATTTCGCGCGGGCGGGTCCGAACGGGGAGTTCCAGGGACTTGCCAGAGGCGTCTGGTTCGACCGCATCGATCTCAGCATCGCCCGCCAGACCGTGTACGAGGAGTCGGGCTCGGGCGCGATCGTCAGCGATACCCGCTATTCGAAATGGCAGCAATACAATGGCGTGCAGTTCCCCGCCCATATCGATATCAACCGCCCGAAAGATCAATACGGCGTGGCCCTCGATGTCGTTGACATGCAGATGAATCTCACGCTGACCGACGACAAATTCATTCTGAATCAACCTGAGGGATCGCAACTGCACGTTATCGGAGCGACGAAATAGAGTGGTTTTCAGGCTTGTCTGGGAAAACGTCCGCTTTCGGCCCGTCCGCACTCTGCTCAGCATTCTGCTGATCGGCCTGCAGGTGACCCTGATCCTGACTCTGGTGGGCCTGACCCGCGGCTTTATCGACGGTTCCGAAAAACGCAACGAGGGCGTTGGCGCCGACCTCATCTTCCGGCCCAAAGACAGCGCGTTTCTAAGCTCCTTCAGCGGATCGCCGCTGTCGGAAAAATTCATCGATCAACTCGCAAAGGAACCGCACGTAGTCGCTACCACCGGAGTTGTGACACAGCTCATCGGGGGCGCTTTCGATTCCATCAGCGGTATCGATCAGGCGTCATTCATCCACCTGAGCGGCCCATTTATGTTTCTGGAAGGTCACGGCCTGGAGAAGCCGGACGACATCCTGCTCGACCGGTATTACGCCGATCAGCGTCACGTCCACGCGGGCCAGAGGATCGGCGTTTTGAAACACGACTGGAATGTTGCGGGTATCGTGGAACCGGGCAAGCTGGCGCACCTCTTTGTGCAGCTTAAAGTGCTCCAGGACCTTGTCAACTCCACCGGCAAAGTGAGCCAGATCTATATAAAACTGGACGACCCGCGCAACATCGATCTGGTGAAGAAAGAACTCGATGCCAAATACGAGGGCTACCCGATCTATTCCATGAAGGACATTGAATCGTATTATTCGGTCGACAACATTCCACTGCTCAAATATTTTACGGATGCCGTGCTGGGAATCGGCGTGTTGAGCGGCTTCCTGGTGGTCGGGATGTCCATGTATATGGCAGTGCTGCAGCGGACGCGCGAAATCGGCATTCTGAAGTCGCTGGGCGCTTCCAAAGCGTTCGTTATGGGCATTCTTCTCGCGGAGGCGTCGGCGCTGGGGCTGGGAGGAACTGTGGCGGGCATCGTGCTGAGTTTCGGGACCCGCGCGCTCATGAACACCTTGATGCCCGCTTCCCTCCCGCAGGCGATTGTTCCAGATTGGTGGCCGTGGGCCGCACTGATTGCCATAGGCGGCGCCCTGCTGGGTTCCCTTTATCCGGGAATGCTGGCAGTTAGGCAGGACCCGATCGAGGCCCTGGCTTATGAGTGACGCCGCCATCATACGCGTCCGCGGGCTGCGCAAGGTCTATGAGACGGGCAAAGTTTATGTGGAAGCCCTGCGCGGCGTGGATCTGGACGTGCCTGCAGGCGAGTTCCTGTCTATCGTCGGCCCATCCGGTTCGGGCAAATCGACCCTCTTTCACATCATCGGGGGACTGACCCCGCCCTCGGCCGGCGAGGTCGTAGTCGCGGACCGTAACGTATCGGCGGTGGGCGACAGCGGCCGCACGGAACTGCGTCGCAAATTGGTCAGCTTCGTGTTTCAGAAATTCAATCTGCTGCCGAATCTGACCGCGCGGGACAATGTCCGAACGGCCCTGTATATCGCGGGGCGCCCGACCGACCCTTTCGACACACCGTTCCTGAATATTCTCGATCTCTTGGGGATTGCCGGCCGCCTCGACCACAAACCGAGCGAGTTATCCGGCGGGGAGCAGCAGCGCGTGGCCATAGCAAGGGCGCTGGCCACCAAGCCCGCTATTCTGCTCGCCGACGAGCCGACAGGCAATCTGGATTCACGCAACTCTTTAGCTGTCTTGAATATTCTGCGCGATTTGAACGAGCGGCTGCATCAGACGATACTGATGATCACTCATAATGCCGAGGCCGCGGCATTCGGTCATCGGATCCTGCACATGAGCGATGGGCGGATCGTCGACACACCGGTTTGACTGCGCCAGGTGTCAACCGGACGGCAACACGCCCGGCCCGGGAATGTAAGTACTGGACCCTGTTCTATAGCCTCACGTGAACGGCAATATCAAGGCCGGGACTGCGTGGTCCGCGAGCGGCAGAGCCAATCGTTTCATAAAACCAGTAGAAATAATTGTGCAGGCGCCCATCAATTGTTGGCGGGTCGGAGAGAAGCGAAGCTAACCTCCGAATACGGAATTTCGGCTGGCTGTACCAGGACGGGTGGTATGTCCTCTAAAGTTATTATTCGCTGGAGTTGGGTTTCAACTGTCGCCTTTAGCTGCGCGTTGATCGGAGGAAATCTATGGCAATTATTTCGATTTCACGGGAACCGGGGGGGAACCCTTACACGACATCAAACGGTATAACGGCAACCGCCTACGCGTTCGAAGCCACGGGCACGAACAGCCCTGCAACCAATCGTTTTGGCCCGACGAGCCGCAGCGGCAACGCGCCTTCTGTCGGCGAATACAGTGGGAATGGCTTTGGCATTTGCGAGGGCTCGAACCAAAACTCCAACGGCAACGATTGCAAACAGCCGAACCACCAGGTCAACAACGGCCCGAACACCGGTACGGGAACGGCATCCGCGTGCTCCTCTACAAACAAATGCGATTTCGAGTTCATGTTGATCCTGTTCAGTTCAGCTGTCGACCTCAACCAGATACAACTCGGGAATTGGGGAACCACAGGCACAAACTCGAATCCTTTCGTGTCCACCTACTGGACCTCCGCTTCAATGGCGACTCTAAGTCAGATAGAAACGGACTTGGAAGCCACGAACGTCAATGGCGTTGCCGGGACGGATGGCTTCTCCGCGGAGACGGCCGGGGCATGTTCAGGTGGGGGCAGCACTTCGAATAATATCGGCGGCGGCAACCGCGGTGGCGGCAGTTACGTCGACAACTGCGCGGTGAACGGCAACGGTCTTACGAACCTGAGCACAGGCGCCGTTACGTACATGCTGTTCGGGGCCTCCGTTGCATCGGGCCAGTCCGGGCAGGACTTCTTCAAGATTCAGGACATTTCGTTCTCGCCGGCCACGGCCACTCCCGAGCCGGCCACCTTCGGATTTATCGGGTTGTCGCTCGCCGGTCTCGGGTTGCTGAGCCGCAAACGCCGCCGGAAGTAAGCCAAGCTGTTTTGATTACGGGAGCCGCAACTCCAACGTGTCTCCGGACGCGGCTCCGACCTCCTTCGCGGCGCTTCCCCGATTCACCGAGACTTCCAGAAATCCAGCGCTGCCCGCGATGACGAAAACCTCGTCCGCGGGCATCTCCGCGTAATTGGAAGCCATCCGCGACAGCAGCAGGCGCGATCCAACCTTCACCTCGAATGGCTCAGTCATGAGCCGCTGCCAGGTTTCGGAAGGGAAGTTCGTGATCAGATTTCCAAAGCGATCAACCTTAAGGATCGTCCCACTCCACGTTTTCGGCCCGGTTTGAGCCGGTTTAGCGAAGCTCAGCCGCTGGTAATCCGTAATCGGCATCCCGATCTCCATTGGCGCGAGGCCGTTGGCCCCATTCGCCAAGCCGGCCGCGACCGGGGCGAAAATGTCTCTGCCATGGAAGGTCCGGCTCACGGGCTGGCGGAAATATCGGGACGCCGTGATTTCCCGGACTTCGTGGGCCGGAACCGCGTCGTAAAGCATGCTCAGGACCCCGTTGTCCGGCGCCACGAAGCGATGTCCCGCAGCCTCCACCAGCAGGGGACGCCGGGCACTGCCCACGCCGGGATCTACGACCACCAGGTGAACTGTTCCCTCCGGGAAACACTGCCATGCCTGCGAAAGGGTGAAAGCGGCTTCCGCGATCGCGTAGGGGGCGATTTCGTGGGAAATATCCACCAGTTGCGCCTCCGGGCAGATGCCGAGCAGGACGCCTTTCATGGCGCCAACGTAGTGGTCCGAGGAGCCGAAGTCGGTGAGCAGCGTGATAACGGGTGGTTTCATCGGTACACTGGTATCAAATGCAGCACTATTACTTCGATCACAACGCGACAACGCCGGTCGCGCCCGAGGTGCTGCGCGACCTGACCGCGACACTGGTCGAGGTCTCGGGCAACGCGTCCAGTATCCACCATTTCGGGCAGGCCGCCAAGCAGCGGCTGGAGAGCGCCCGCAGGGAAGTCGCCGCGCGGATCGGCTGCGACGCGCGCGAGATCGTTTTCACCAGCGGTGGAACGGAATCGGACAACCTGGCGATATTCGGCATCGTGAGACGCACCATCGTCGGCAGCGCCGGGCGCGCGAAGAAGCATGTAATCACCAGCACGATCGAGCACCCCGCCGTGCTGAATGCATGTACGCAACTGGAGCGGGAAGGCGCCGAAGTCACGTGGCTGCCTGTGGGACCCGATGGGGTCGTTCTCATGAGCGAACTGAAACGGGCGCTGCGCAAATCGACCGTGCTGATCACGATCATGCATGCGAACAACGAGACGGGAACGGTGCAGCCGGTCCGCGAGATTGCAGCCATGGCGCACGCGAGCGGGGCTGTGTTTCATTCCGACGGCGTCCAGGTAGCTGGACGAATTCCGGTGAATGTCCGCGAAATCGGCATCGATCTCTACTCGGTCAGCGGACATAAGTTTGGCGCCCCAAAGGGTATCGGAGCACTGTACGTGCGCAAAGGGATTCCGCTCGAGTCGATATCGTTCGGCGGCCACCATGAGCGCGATCGCCGGGCTGGCACCGAGAATGTCCCAGGTGCGTCGGCCCTGGGGCGCGCGGCCGGGCTGGCGACCGACTGGACGGGGACTGCGGCTCTGCGCGACAGGCTGGAGCGCGGCATCCTCGCTCAAGTGCCCGGCGCCAGCGTGAATGGCTCGATTGAAAACCGGCTGCCGAACACGACGAATATCCGCTTCGACGGCATCGAGGGCGAGGCGATCGTTATCGCGCTCGACCTGCGCGGATATGCCGTGTCCAGCGGTTCAGCCTGCTCGAGCGGGGCCGTCGAGCCGTCGCACGTTCTGCTCGCCATGGGACTCACGCCGGAGGACGCCCGGTCCAGCGTGCGTTTGTCGCTTGGGCCTGAGAACACGGAAAGCGAAGTCGATGGGTTGATTGAAGCGGTCGAGGCAAGCGTGGCGCATCTGCGGCGCATCGCGCCCGCCGCCAGGACAAAGTCGGTGCGGCATGTCTGATCCCGACCTGATCGCCGTCGCCATGTCCGGCGGGGTCGACAGTTCCACCGTGGCCGCAATGCTCAAGCGGGACGGCCACAATGTTACCGGCCTGACGATGCAGTTGTGGAACCAGCGCCGTCTGCCGGAGGTCGCTGCCGAGGCCGCCACGGGCCGCTGCTGCTCGCTCGATGACGTCTACGATGCGCGGCGCGTCGCCGAGCATATCGGCATGCCTTACTACGTGGTCAATCTGGAGCGCCAGTTCGAGAAGGATGTCGTCGAACCGTTCATCGGAGAGTATCTCGCGGGGCGCACGCCGGTGCCCTGCACGCTTTGCAACACATTCATCAAGTTCGATCGTTTCCTCGATCTGGCGAACTCGGTAGGAGCCCATTCGATCGCCACCGGGCACTACGCCAGGATCACGCGCCATCCCGAGACGGGCCGCTATGAAATGCGGACCGCCGTCGACGCTGCGAAGGACCAGACGTATTTTCTCTGGGGGCTGACCCAGGAACAGCTTGCCCGCACGATGTTTCCGCTGGGTGAGATGACGAAGCCCGAAGTGCGGGCGCTGGCGGCCGAGTTCAATCTGCCGGTTGCGAAAAAGCACGAAAGCTATGAGATCTGCTTCGTACCCAACGGCGACTACGCCGCGTTTATGGACGCGTACCTGCGCGATAAAGGCGTGGAATCCGCCGCAACGGAAGGCGCGATCGTCAATGCGGAAGGCCGCGAATTGGGTCGTCACGCGGGCGCGCACCATTTCACGGTGGGCCAGCGCAAGGGAATCGGAATCGCCGCCAAAGATCCGCTGTATGTGATCGCGACCGATTCCGCGTCGCGGACGGTCACGGTGGGCTCGAATGACGATCTGCTGCGTTCCGGGCTGATCGCGCGCGATATCCGCTGGCTTTCCTGGCAGGGATTGAGCGCTCCGGCGCGTGTGCGCGTACGCATCCGGAACCGGCATATTCCGGCATGGGCTACACTCTATCTCCTCGCGGAGAACCGCGCCGAGGCGCGTTTCGACGAGCCGCAAAGGGCCGTTACGCCAGGGCAGGCGGCCGTGTTCTATTCGGGCGATCTGGTGGTCGCCGGCGGCTGGATCGAATAGATTGCGCACAAGATCGGCGTTCCGCAACGCTCTGGAGGCGGGAGTGGCGCGCATTCTGATCGCCGCGCTTGAGTATTCACCGAGACCCTTCGCGGACTGGCTTGGAGTCCGTTGCGCGAATGTGCTCGATCTGGCGATACCGCGCCTGCGCCGCATCGCGGACGGAAATTTGTCTTTCGCCTACCCGGATCGCGATGCCGCCTGGCGCAGGCGAACCATCGATGGCGTGTTCGCGTCGATCGGAAGATTGCTCGTCGCCTTCGCACGTTTCCCGCGGATTACGAAGGCGAACGTTTCCGATTGGATCCGCTATGAGGGTTTCGAGCATTACGAGCGTGCCAAAGAACGCGGCAACGGGGTGCTGTTTGCCACCGCGCATTTGGGTAACTGGGAGTTGAGCGCTTATGCGCATGCGCTCCTCACCGAGCCGATGAACGTGGTGGTGCGGCCCCTCGACAATCCGTCGATCGACGCCATCGTCGAGAATCGGCGGGCGCTGTCGGGCAACACTTTGCTTTCGAAGCGCGACTTCGCCCGGTCCATATTCCAGGCTTTGCACAGGAACGAACCCGTCGGCATCCTGGTCGACCAGAACAGTTCGGCGGAGAATGGCGCGTTCGTGCCGTTCTTCGGGAAACTGGCTTGCGCCAACCTCACGTTCGCAAAGCTCGCCGCGCGCAGCGGGGCGGACGTGATTCCCGGTTTCGCGGTTTGGAACCAGCAGGAGCGCCGCTATATTTTGCGGTTCTATCCCGCGGTTGCAATCACCGGCGATGCGGTGGAAGATACGCGCAGGATTCAGCAGGCGATCGAAACGGCTGTCCGTGAAACGCCGGATCAGTGGCTATGGATCCATCGCCGCTGGAAGACACGGCCGCCGGTACACGCGGCTTGAGCCGCGTTTTACGGGTGTGAGGGAAACGCGGCTGAAGCCGCGTGTACCCGCACGCTGATCAGGTGACCGGCCTGTGCGATCACGTCGTGCGGCAGCGGCTGGACCTGCTGATGATAGGTGGCCATGTCGACCACAAACACCCGAATCGTGCCGGCCTGGAGCGCCTTCTGAAAATCCGCGTCATCGAAGAGCTTCGCAGGTACGTCGTTGCCGTACCACTCGAGCTGGTTGGTTTCGTCGTATCGCGGATCTTCCTTGTCGTGGAAGCCCACTGCCGCTCCGGGCGGCAGAGCGCGCCTGTTGGCGTCCGCGATGGCCCGAATTTCAGTCGCGTGCCAGGTCGGGTGGATCAACAGGACGATCGATATTGCGGCAGCGACGGCCAGTGGCGGGACCCAATCCATCGCGCGCTCGACGATGCGGCGCGGAATCCACTTCATCAGTCCGATCGCAGCCAGAATCGAGAAAGCCGGATAAGCGGGGAGCATATAGCGCAGTACCCGGCTGCGCGCCGCCGCGCACAGCAGCAACACCACGCCGGCCCAACCCAGCAAAAGGAAGAGCGGCCGTCGGCGCTCCCGGCCGATTGCCACTATACCCGCCAGCGTGGCAGGGAGCCAAGGCCAGTACGACCTCGTCAGCATCCACACGTATTCGATCAAGCCCGTGTAGCGCCGCCACGGCGGATTGAGCGGTCCGAAGACTTCTTCGCTCAGCCAGTAACCGTTCCCATTGACGAAATAATCCCGATACCGAAGAAACTGATAGCTATACCAGGCTGTCACCGGCAGAAAAGCGATGATCAGCGCAAGTATCGGATAGCGCCACGCCGGCCGGCGTCGCATGGCAATCAGTTCCGCGGCGAAGATGACCGGAAGCGCACACCCGATCAGTCCGCGAACCATCAACGCCATCGCGGTGAACCCTCCGGCAGCGAGGTACCAGCGGGAGTCCCCGGACCCCAGCGACCAGGCGCAGATCGCACACACGAACATCAACACAGTCGGGACGTCCGTCATCGCGCGACCCGCGTATTTAATGAAATATGGCGTACCGAGCATGACAAACATGGCCACCGAAGCGGCGAGCGTATCGTTCTCGAGCAGCCGAAGCGCAAGCCAATAGACCAACAGAACAACGCCGATCGCGCAAAGAGCCGACGGCAGCTTTGCAACCGGGTCGGATATGCCGAATACAGACAGGAAGGCTGCCTGCGTCCACACGAATAGCGGCGGATGCTCCGTCGAAGGAAACCCGCGAACTTTCGGCGTGAGCCAATCACCGGTAAGCGCGATCCCCTTCGCCTGGACTGAGAATGAAGCATCGTCGTAGCCAGCCAGGTCCCCGAGGCGAATAGCCCCGAGGAACAGGATGGCCGCTGCCAGGGCGAGAAGGAAAAAGCGCAGCCGGGGGCTCAGATGACCCTTCATTCAGACCTGAGGAGGATATTTCGCGAGCTTGCGCTGCAGCGAGCGGCGATGCAGGCCAAGCAGCTTCGCCGCTTGCGATACATTTCCGTCGCAGTCGGTGAGGACACGCTGGATATGCTCCCATTCGACGCGCGCCAGACTGGGCACCGCATGCCTGCCGGGCGCCGGGGGTTCGTTCGATCCTTCGCTGATCCGGCTGTATGCGTTCAGAATCTGGTCGGCATCGGCCGGTTTGCCGAGGTAATGGTTCGCGCCGAGTTTGGTCGCCGTCAGCGCGGTCGCGATGCTGCCGTATCCGGTCAACATGATGATGCACGTGGTTTCGTCGAGGCTGCGCAATCCCTGCACGATATCGAGCCCGGTCATGCCGGGTAAACGCAGGTCGACAACGGCGAGGTCGGGACTCGATTCCGATGCCAGCTCGAGCGCGCTCGGGCCGTCGGCCGCGCCGATCGCTGCCCATCCGCGCGCGGCAAACGCGCGACAAAGGCGATTGCGGAAAATATCGTCGTCATCCACTATGAGAGCCGCTCTCGCAGATTCGGCGGCGGCCGTCATAATGGCAGCTCGAAGGTGGCCAGCGTGCCCATCTGCGGAGTCGATTCAAATGTGAGACGTCCGCCCAGTTGTTCCGCCAGAGTGCGAACCAGAAAGGTTCCGAGGCCCATTCCTTTGCCCGGTTCCTTGGTGGTGAAAAAAGGCTCGCCGATGCGGCGCAGCGTTCCCGGAGACATACCCTTGCCGTTGTCCGAGACCACGAATTGAAAACGTTCCCCGGCCTGGCGGGCGGCTACGCAAACGTTCGACTCGGGCGCGCTGGCTTCGAGGGCATTGCGGGTGAGGGCGATCAGCGCCTGGGCAACGGCACGGCGCGGGACGGTCAGAGCCACAGGCTGACCGGGGAACGATATCTGCACGCGGCCAGGTTGCTGGATCTCGCGCGAGACATCGTCCAGAAGATCCCTGGCATCGACGGATTCGGAGGCGTGCGCCGCTGGCTGAGCTCCCTGCACGCTCATGCGCCAGAGGATTTCGCGGCAGCGGTCCACTTCGGTGCGGATCAGGCGGCTGTCTTCCGCCACGGCATCGTTAACGACCGTATTGGTAGCGAATAACTCGAGTTCTCTGGCAACCACGGCGATGGTGCCGAGCGGCGTGTTCAGTTCATGCGCCGCTCCGGCCGCGAGGGTCGCCAGCGATGCCAGCCGGTCGCGCTTTGCCAGTTCGGCCTGCATGAGCAGTAGCGAGTTTTCATGTTGGCGAAGCAGCTCGGAGATTTTGCCGGAGAACAATGCCACCAGCACCGCGGCGACACCGAAGCCGATCCACATCCCGATCAAGTGCAGATTGGTTCCGTCCTTGGGATGATGCATCTCGAGCGCTGGTATCGGCCGGTAGACCCGGAACAGAAGGCCAAAACAGAGTGTCGAGAGCGCGCCCAGCACCCACGTCCACCGTTTGGTGAGGATGATCGCCGACAGCGTGATATGGACCAGATAAAGAAGGCTGAACGGATTGGTGGGGCCGCCCGCCAGCATCAAAAGGAACGTCAGGCAGAGGGTATCGAGCACGAATGCCCAGGCGACAAGCGTTGCCGTCGCGATCCTCCGGGATACATCGGGCTGGCGCACGCGGGCGGCGAGCCAGAGGTTGCTGGCGCCCACCAGCGCCGGTGCGACCGTGATCGCGCCCAAGGGGATATTCACGCCGAGGGCATAGCGAACGAAGAGCGCGGTAACGATCTGGCCAACGGCCATCCCATACCGCAGCCGCACAATCCATGGGAGGGCGATCTGCGGGGCTGCCACATTGGATAATTCGCTCACGAGGGGCCTGCTACTTATGCTACTGAAGAATCAATAGCGGAATCTCCAGCGGAGTTCCACATAGATTTGCCGCGGGTCGCTAAAGTGGAATCCTCCG
>Ga0070733_10000715_pt1 | contig 26161 bp, 25 predicted proteins | sample Coa_R1_9_FD_66450 | JGI IMG/M metagenome (GOLD analysis project Ga0070733, IMG submission 66450) | Surface soil microbial communities from Centralia Pennsylvania, which are recovering from an underground coalmine fire - Coalmine... | ecosystem: Environmental > Terrestrial > Soil > Unclassified ...
AGGGTTGGGATGCGGAGATCATCGTCGTCAACGACGGCTCGCGGGACAAAACCGCCGATATCGTTCGAGCCTTTGCGGCGAAGGACCCGGCGCTGCGCCTGGTAGAAAATCCCGGCAACCGCGGCAAGGGATACAGCGTACGCAATGGCATGCTGAACGCCCGCGGACGCATCGTTCTCTTCAGTGACGCCGACCTCTCATCCCCGATCGAACAAGCTCCCAAACTTTTTGAGGCTCTGGAAGCAGGCGCCGATATCGCCATCGGCTCGCGCTGGCTGCGCGCCGAGACCCAGACCCAGCGCCAGCCGTTGCATCGCCAGCTTTTCGGCCGCGTCTTCAACTTGCTGCTTCGCCTCACGCTCGGACTCAAGTTCAAAGACACGCAGTGCGGCTTCAAAGCTTTCAAGGCACCCGCGGTCAAGGCTATTTTTCCTCTCCAGAAAATCGAGCGTTGGGGCTTCGATCCCGAAATTCTTTTCCTGGCTCGCAAGTTCGGGTTCAAAGTGGCGGAGATCTCGGTCGCCTGGGCACACCGCGATGGAACCAGCATCAATCCCCTGATCGACGGCTTCCGCATGTTCCAGGAAATGCTGCGTATCCGCTGGTACAGCCTGACCGGAAAATACGACGAACCCATCGCCAGCCCCAAAATCCAGCCACGAAGCGGCTAGCTAAGGAGTTCGCTCTTGCGGTCGGAGTTCGCTTTGGGGTGGCGCAGCGCTTCCAGCGCTGCGATAAAGTCTTTCTTTTCTGATGCGGGCTTTAGCCCCTGGCCCTCGCCGCAGCCTTCACCGCCTCAACCACCCTCCGTCCCATCTCTGTAGTGGAGATCGCGCCCTGGGACTTACCGGCAAGATCCGCCGTCCGCGCGCCCTGCGAGAGCACCGAAGAAACCGCATTCTCCGCGCACGCCGCCTCCGCTTCCAACTGAAACGAATGCCGCAGCAGCATCGCCACCGACAGAATCGCTCCCAGTGGATTGGCAATTCCCTTCCCCGCAATGTCCGGCGCGGAACCATGCACTGGCTCGTACAATCCCACCGGCCCGCCGATGCTCGCCGAAGCCAGCAACCCCAGCGAACCGACCACACCCCCGGCTTGATCCGAAAGAATGTCGCCGAACATGTTCTCGGTAAGCAGCACATCGAAATCCGTGGGCCGCTGCACCAGCAGCATGGCCGCCGAATCGACATACTGGTGGCCCAGCTTCACCTCGGGATAATCCTTCGAGATCCGCGTTACCACTTCACGCCACAGCCGCGAGCATTCCAGTACGTTGGCCTTGTCGACCGATAGAACCTTGCGCTTGCGCTTCATCGCCAGTTCAAACGCTACCCGCGCTATGCGCTCAATTTCCGATTCACCGTAGCGCATGGTGTTAACGGCAACGCGCGAACCAGGGGCGCCCTCGATCGACCTCGGTTGCCCGAAGTACGCTCCACCCAGCAACTCCCGCACAATCATGATGTCGGTTCCGCGCACGACTTCCGCCCGCAGCGGAGAACAATCCTCCAACGCCGGAAAGAACACCGCCGGCCTAAGATTCGCGTAAGCTCCCAATTCGCGCCGGATGCGCAACAATCCCGCCTCGGGCCGCAGATGTCCAGGATTGTGATCGAACGCCGGACTTCCCACCGCTCCCAGCAGCACCGCCGACGAAGCCAGGCAAGCCTGGATCGTATCCGCAGGCAGTGGATCGTCGGTCGCGCTGAGCGCGGCCCCGCCAATGAGCTTGTGTTGAAGTTGGAGTTGATGACCGAAGCCATCGGCCAATGCCTGCAAAACAAGCACGGCCTGTTCCGTCACTTCCGGACCAATGCCGTCGCCGGGGAGAATGGTGAGTTTCAGGAGCATGGAGGAGATTAGTCTAACGAAGACGGGGCCTCGCTAGTAGCAAGCTTAGCCCTTCGCATGGCAGAATTTCGAGGTCTTTCAATCACTGGTTTTTCAATCACCCAATGACCCGATCACTCAATGACTCAATCCCCTACACGCCCCACAGATAGTCTTCCTGCTGCGTCTGTTCGTGGGCAGAGTCGGCATGCGCAGGCGCGGACGCACCAAACGCATTCGTTTGCGGCGCGGGGAAAGGCTTCGGCACCTCCGGTGGAGGCATGTTCGCGACCGGCGCGTTCCCGGCAACAGACTTCGCCGAAGGCATGGGCTCGATCAAAGGGGTGGCCGACCCCGACGGCTTGTGCGTGTCGCGGATCAGTTCCAGCAAGTGGTGGTCTTCCACTTTCTTGATCTTGTCGGCCAGCCGCACAAAGCGGCGATAAATGTCGTCCAATGCGCGCCTGTCAAATTGATAGCCCAGTTGTTCACAGCGCAGACCCAGCGCATGTCGGCCGGAGTGCTTGCCCAGCACCAGCTTCGAGTCAGGCACTCCCACCGACTGCGGCGTCATGATTTCGTAGGTCAGCGGATTCTTCAGCATGCCGTCCTGGTGAATACCGGCTTCGTGCGCAAACGCATTCCGTCCGGTGATGGCCTTATTCGGCTGCACCGGAACGCCCGTGATCTCGCTCAACATCTGGCTGGCGGGAAAAATCTGCTCGCCGATCACCCCGGTCTCGTAAGCGAATCTGTCGGGCCGCACCCGCATCGCCATCACAATTTCTTCCAGCGACGCATTACCCGCGCGTTCCCCGATCCCATTGATCGTGCACTCCACCTGCCGCGCACCAGCGGCGACCGCGGTCAGCGCATTGGCTACCGCCATGCCCAGATCGTTGTGGCAGTGCGCGGAGATGACGACGTTCTCAATTCCCTTCACCCGCCGCCGGATGGTCGAAATCAACTCGCCGAATTCCGACGGCACGGTGTAGCCGACCGTATCCGGGATATTCAGCGTGGTCGCGCCCGCCTCAACCACCGCCTCCAGCACCTGGCAAAGAAAATCAGGATCGGTGCGAGTCGCGTCCTCCGGAGAAAACTCAATGTCATCGCACAGCGACTTGGCGAACCGAATCGCCTCCCGCGCCTGCGCCAGGCACTGCTCGCGCGTAATCCGCAGCTTGTACTGCAAGTGAATATCGGACGTCGCCAGGAACACGTGAATGCGGGGATGAGCCGCATCCTTCAGTGCCTCCCAGGCGCGCTCGATATCAGGCTGGCAAGCCCGTGCCAGTCCCGCAATGATCGGACGGCGAACGACCGCCGCAATCGCCTTCACCGATTCGAAGTCACCGTCGGAGGCGATGGGGAACCCCGCCTCGATCACGTCCACACCCAGGCGGTCGAGCTGGTGAGCCAGGCGCAGCTTCTCCGGCCGGTTCATGCTGCATCCGGGCGACTGCTCGCCATCGCGAAGCGTGGTGTCGAAAATCGTGATGCGGGCTCGCTCTACGGTCATGATCTCCTCAGGACGGTGTGACCCTTTATGGTAAGGGTCGCGAGGATAGAAGCGAAACTTATAATTATTGAGTAATCATTAGATGAAGTTATATAATAAGTTTTCCTAATAGATCTTAGAAACTCGATTAAGGAGTCCGCCCATGGAACTCTCCCAACTGGAAGTCTTTCTCGCCGTCGCCCGTGAGCGCCGCTTTTCGCGCGCCGCCGAGAAGCTTTTCCGCACCCAGTCGGCGGTCAGCCAGACCATCCGCAAACTCGAGGACGAACTCGGGGAAGCGCTCTTTGACCGGTCCTCCCGTGAGGGCGTCCTGACCGACGCCGGAAAAGTTCTCTTCGAATACGCCGAGAAACTGATCAACCTGCGCACCGAAGCGGCCGAATCTCTGACCGAACTACGAGAATTGCAGAAAGGCAAGCTGGTCATCGCCGCCAACGAATTCACCGTGCTTTATCTGTTGCCGATCCTGGCCGAGTTCCGGCGCCTGCATCCCATGATCAAGATCACCGTCGAACGCGCTCTGGGCAGCCACATTCCCGACGACGTCCTCCGCTACAACGTTGAATTCGGCGTGCTCTCCTATGAGCCTCAGGAACCGAGCCTGCATTCGGTGGTCGTGTATCTGGACGAACTTGTATTCGTCGTCCCCCCCAAACATCCGCTCGCGTCCGCGCCGCAGGTCAGCATCCGGCAACTGGGCGCGGAATCTTTTGTGGCCCACATTGTCTCGTCGCCATACCGCGAAAAAGTAATTCAGTTATTCAAGACGCACAAAACGCCTCTGCACATGGACCTGGAACTGCCCACCCTGCAGGCCATCAAGCAATTCGTGGCCATGGGACACGGCGTTGCCTTCGTGCCCGAAATCAGCGTCGAAAACGAGTTAGCGCGCGGTGAACTGGTCGGCATCCCGGTGCGCGAACTGCAGTTGAAACGCAAGCTGCGCCTCATCTATCGCAAAGACGCAAACTTGTCGCACGCCGCCAGAGCCTTCCTCAAGGTCGCCGAAGCCGTCGCCGTAGAACGCAAGGGACGCTATCGCTTCCAGCGCGGGAACTAGAGGCACTATAGAACGCGAGTCCCGTTGGGACTCCCGACCATAGCCCGGAGTTTCAACGCCGGGTCGGTCGGCGCCGCAAGAGTCCGTCCCTGAGGGACAACTGAAACTCTCCAATTTCACGCCGAGACGAACTCGCAGAAAAAACAAAGAGGAGCAAAGAAACTTTGCTCCCCTCGGTTTTCGTTCTGAAAATCTCTCAGCAGTCCGCGCAGATCCGCTCTTCCCGGAACGACTCCAGCGCCTCATCGAGAGAGTCATGCACTTCAATCACCGAATCGAGATTCGTCAGGTCCAGCAGCGTGCGCACCAGCCAATTCGCTCCCGCACATTTCAGGCTGGCGTTCCTCTCCTGCGACCAGGTTTGCAGCAACGCCAGTTCTCCAATGCCGGCACTGTCCATGCTGCTCACACCGCTCAAGTCGAGCACTACGTGACTCGTCTGCTGCAGCACTTCGCCCACCACGCGCGAGAGTGCGGCCGCCTCATCGCGATACACGATGCGGCCCTGGCAGTGCACGATGATGACATCGCCACAATTTCGGGTTTCCAGACTGAGCTTCAATTGCGACTCCTTCTGCGGTCCAAAAACAGCCGCCTCCTGCGGCTGCTGCCATGTTTGCCAATCCATATCCATAGTTTGCATGTTAGTAGATAGACGCGGTTCGACCGGTTTTGACACCATGAAATCTGGTAAATTTTTGTATCAAATGCCCGGGTCCGGGATCGGGACAAATTTTGTCCCCCGGGACATCTTGGCCATCCGGTACACTGCATCTAACAGATTTCGTTGACTAAAACGCACTTTTTGCCGGCGCAACCGCCGGGGAGGAATAATTCGTGTCGAAGACTGCTGCGGCGGTGCTGGCGTTCGTTTGTCTGACTTTATTCTCGATTCCGATGTCGGCACAACTGCTTCCTAGCGGGAACCTCTATGGTGGAGTTTCCTACGGCCAGTTCACAGATGTCATCAACCGGCAGAGCTACCGCGGGTGGAACGCCTCCGCCGAAGCGTTTCCCAGTGCCCGCTTTTCCCACCTCGGCGTTGTGCTGGATGCCAGTGGTTTTTATCGCAGCGATGCTGGCGGAAAAATCACACAATACAACTATCTCCTGGGCCCCCGTTTTTCGGTAAACAAAGGCAGGTGGCGCCCCTTCGTGCATGCCTTGGGCGGCATACAGACGCTGAACTCCAGCGGCCTTACCTACAACCCGGTCGTAATCGACGCGGGCGCGGGCCTGGACTATAAACTTCACTTCAAGAGTTTCTCCTGGCGACTGCAAGGCGACGGCATGCGCACTCGCTACGCCAGCAACACCCAATACGACTACCGGGCCTCCACCGGCATCGTCTGGCGCTTCTGAGCGCGGGGTTGCCGCTTTTCCTCGCGACCCTCCAGGCTTTTCTCCGCGACCTTCGCGGCCTTTCCTCGCGACCTTCGCGGTTAAAGTCTTTTGATCTCGTCGTCGATCCGCGCCGCGATTTCCCCTCCAACCATCAACTCGTCATCCGAATCTCTTTTTCAGCCGAAAACTTTCGTTCCTCGCGAGGGTTTAAGACTGCCAGGATTAAAAGTGCCAGGAAAGGAGAATCTCTTCATGCTCAAAGCTGCGTGCCTTGGAGCTGCACTATTTCTATTCGCGGGCTTGGCCAACGCTCAAGTACCAACTTCAGGAAATATTTTCTTCGGGTATTCCTTCGAGAATGCGACTTCGACCGCCGTCAACCTGTCGGACGTGACCCGTCCCAACCTGCAGGGCTGGGAAGGATCGCTCGAAGGAAAGGTGCTTCCGTCCCTGGGCATCGTGGCGGATTTCAGCGGGCACTACGGCTCCGATCAGGTCGTGGAACTCACGCCCGATGGGCCGCTCGTCGTGTCCGGATCCCGCCACGAAGAGGACGTCATGTTTGGACCGCGCTTCTCGTTCGCCGTTCGAAAATTTCGTCCGTTCGCGGAATTCGAGTTCGGACTTGGACATGTCAACACCAACGGGTTCGGGTCTGACACTTCATTCGCCATGGCGCTGGGTGGCGGCCTCGACTATCGCATCGTCCGCCCGCTCGCATTGCGGTTTCAGGGAGATTACGTCTCGACTCGCTTCTTCGGAACAACCCAGAACAACGTCCGCTTGTCGACCGGCATCGTCTTCCGCTTCTAATCGGAGTTCACTTGCCCCAACGCAAAAGCAGGATTCAGCTGGTTGGCTGAATCCTGCTCTGTGTAGCCGGCAAAATGTATAAATAACTCTAGGCGCGCGGCAAGCGGTCTGGCTCCGCCCAATACTTGTGGTCGCGCAGAAAATATTTGTCGTTCCAGTAGTTCACCGCGGTCTTCAGGAAAAGCCAGCCCGCGCTCCAATGGCCCATCTTCTTCAACCGTCGATTGGTGGTGTACACGCCGCCGCGCACAATGGCAAAGTGCTTGCGCGCCACCTGTTGGCTCAGCTTGTAGTCTTCCGCAAACAGAATCTGCTCGTGAAATCCGCCCAGTTCCCGGAATCTCTTTCGCTCGAACAGCATGAACATTCCGGTCGCAAACGGACGGTGCAAGTACGACAGATATTGACAGAGATCGTTGACTGCGTAGAACGCCTTGTCGAGCCAGCTGCCTTCTTTACACAAGATATTTGTGGTCACGCAATGCAGCTGCTTACTCTGCGCCTGCTCTACGCAACGCCGAATCAGCGTCCGGTCGGCGAGTTCAATGTCCGCATCCAGAAACAACAGGTAGGGCGTGTCCGCCTCCGCCGCCCCATGATTGCGTCCGACCGAAGGCATCCCTCCCGGAATCACGCTCACGTTCAGGCGGCCGCGGAAACTGCGTACGATCTCAGGCGTGCCGTCGATCGAGTTCGCGTCAGCGACCAACACCCTCGTACTCGACATCTTCGAGTAATCCTGATTCATCAGCGAAGTCAGCAAGCGCGGAATCAGCTTCGCTTCGTTCTTCGCCGGAATCACGATCGTCAGCTCGTTGGCCGTTTTCTCGTTCGCTGTACCCCTGCTCGTCGAAGTCATGGATCTCGACTCCCTTTTCGTCAATCGTGAGGTAAGTAAGCCGCGTGTCGACCCACCCCCCCGCGTTGTAATAATGGATGCCATCTTGCTCCTGGTGGATGGCTTCATGCGTATGCCCGCAGAAAATGCGGTCGGCCCCATGATGCCGCGCATAAGCCAGCGCTCCCGCCGCCACCTTCGGCGACATCCGCATCCAGCGCGTATTCAGCCGGTCTATCAGCCGCGCGATGGGCTTGCCCTTCAAGTCTAACTTTTGCAACTGCAAATAAAAAGAGGTTCCCAGCCGGCTCAACTGGACACGATTCACCTGAAACCCGTCGAACTGGTGGCCATGAATCGCAATGTGCCGCAGCCCGCCGAACTCCCACGTGTAATCCTGATAAACCCGAACCCCGACCAGATGCGACATGATGTCGGTCAGCCCGTGGTCGTGATTCCCTTCCACCCACACCACTTCAATGTTCCGCTTGGGATTCGAAAGCTTTCGGATATACCCCAGAAACTTCCAGTGATCTTTGGTGAGGCGCGCAAAGTTGAGGTCGGCGAAAATGTCGCCCAGCAGAATCAGCCGCTCAAAGCGTGTCTGCTTGAGCAGGCGCGTGGCCTCGCGCGCGCGGCTCATCTCTGCACCCAGGTGCAGGTCAGAGAGGATCAGCGTGTTGTACACGGGCAGATCCATACCTTAACTTCTAGCAAGCCAATGTTAAGGGTTGATGAAATATGCATCAATATTGGTGCATAGGTAACTAGGAAAGTAACTCGCCGTGGGCGAAGACTGCGTCGCTCGAAAGCGCGCGGATTGGGAAGGGCCTGGCTTTAGCCGGGTCGCTAGAAGGCTCATGAATAAAGGGCTTCAGCCCGTGAGGCTGCCCTACTGCATCGCACTAAACCCCACGCACTGCGCCCCATCCGGAGGCGTCGTACTCCCGCCAGTATTCAGATCGACCCGCAGTACGTTCTTATCGGTCGAGCAAAACATCCGTTTGCCCGTGCGATCGAAAACCAGTGGCGCCGCCCCCGCCACATAGCTCGTACTCACCCCATTCGCCGGATTGCTTCCCATCGCCGCGAAGTTATATCCCGCCTTCACGCCTCCGGCCAGACTTTGATCCAGCAGGCACGCCGTCTCCACCGATTTCGTGCACGGCTCGGGCCCGCCCAGATTCGCCAGCGTTTGCGCAAATCCGCCGTAGGTCGCCTGGTACGTAACTTCCGACGTATTGATGGCTCGAATCGAAGCCACCGCCGAAGCCTCATTCGCGTTCATCTTCGCGCCCGTCAAACTCGGAATCGCGACCGACGCAATAATCAAAATGAGCGCAACCACAATCAGCAGTTCAATCAGCGTGAATCCTCGTTGAGGTTTCATTCTCTGTGCCTCTCCGCCGCGTGAAAGCGGCTTCCATGAAACAGGGAACGGCCGTCGGAAGACGGCTTGCAGGAAAAAACATTCAGCTTACTTCTCGGCCGGCGGCACGTACTCCTTCGGCTTGGCCGATCCTTCTCCAAAAAGAAACATATCCATCTGCTTCACGATAACTTCTTGATCCTCGCGCCGCGCGGGGTTCAGCCGATACTCGTTCATGAGCATCTTGCAATGCTCCGCCCACAAGCCCCACGCTTCGCGGGACACGTTGTCGTAAACCTTCTGGCCCATATCGTTGTCGAACGGTGGCTCATCCAGCCCCGGCAATTCTCTTTTCAACTTCACGCAAAAAACCGTGTGCGCCATAAATTCCCCCAAAAGCTGAAGTAAGAACGAAAAGAAATTTAAGAACGAATCTCCATGCTTCGAATCAACCCGTCTCGAATGTCATACACATGCCGGACCATCTGATCCACGACGAGCTTCCCGCCCTTGTCGTGAACCACTTGATGGACGTCGACCGCAATCCTTCCATCCTCTTCGACGGTAAAGTTCTGCGGCTCGACGACGGGATCAAGCGATTCGAACTGACGCTTCCAATATTCCCGCACCGCAGCCTGACCCAGCAAACGCCCGCCTTCCATCCCATTGGGCCAATCCACGTCCGGACGCATCGAGACCAGCACGGTTTCAATTTCCCGCCGGTTGAACGCCGCGTAAACCCTGCGCAGCAATTCAATCTCGGCAGCTGCGACTTGAAGATCCGTCATAATCACCCGAAAGATTATCTTACACGGAGATCGCCCGCCCGATGGCCCCGCCACATGCCCCACCAGAGTAGCGCCGCGACGCCCCAAATCGCGAGCAGCGGTATCAGACTGGCCAGGCCGCGCAGTCCCATCAACTGGCCGAGGTTGAACGCCCCATACTCCGCGCTCGATCCCGCCTCGGCAACCGTGAGCATCGACTCGTGGTTGAGAGCCACTTGCCCCGACCAGAATACCGGCCAGACCGTGTGCATCAGCGGACATGAGTCCTGCATCGACAATTGCGAGGTCGTCGAAATCACCATCAGCGCCACGAACACACTGCACAGGCCTAGTCCCATCAGCACGCGGCGCCACGCCGGCGTCGCACTCTTCCACGCCGCAGCCAGCCCGACGCACAACAACGGAATGCTTGCCCCAGCGTAGCGCGGACCAAACGTCAACCCCGCCTTCCACCAGTAGAACGACGCATTAAAGAGAAAGTAATACGATGGAATCGCCCCGGCCACCAACGCCGCCGCACGATAATTCTTCTCTTTCCACCACCACCACAATCCGACCGGCGCCGCTAGCAGCACCGGCGACGAAAAAAACAACCCGCGCGAGCACCCAAGCAGAATCTTCAGCAACCTGTCGGGATGAGGATAAGTCAGCCCCAAATACCCTCGCTGCTGCATGAACGCGAACGAGTTCGGATCATAGTACGAATAGCTGGGACGCAGCGACCCAAACGCCGCATACAAATACCCCAGCAACACAATCACGCTGATTCCCGCCCCCACTCCCACGCCTGCGATCACGCGCCGCCGCGCCGCCGTACCACGCGGCCAAACCTGCGACAACGCCAGAAATGCCAGCATCGCCGAAGCCGGGGCCGCGGGATATTCCGTAACCGTCGCCCATCCCCCCGCCAACCCCACCGCCAGCGCCCACAGAAAATCCCCGCGCGCGCTCGTGCCGTCGCGCAACTTCAGAGCAGCCGCAAATGCAAAAACTACGCATGCCCCCACCAGAGCATGCGCCCAGAACAAGCTCGCATAGGCCCATATCGGCGTTGCCAAGCCCATCGCAAGAGTTCCAAATGCAGCCCCGCCCGAACCTGCACCGAGCCTCAGCCCAAGAAAAAACAGGCACACTCCCGCCAGCGCCGTCGGCAGCGCGACCGCGCACGCACTCACCACATAAGAAAGCGCCACTTCCCCTCGCGGTGATTCCGGATCAACTCCCGCAACTCGCATCACCGGCCTCGCAGCCAGCCCGAACGGCACGGCTAAGAAGACCAGCCCCGGCGCCTTGTCGGAGTAGTAATGTCCCCGGAAGTGCGCCTTGTCCTGCGTGTTCTCGTGGTAGGCGTCGATGCGCAGCGTGTGCCGTTCGACAATAGCTCGCAGCAGATCGAAGCGCGAGTTCTGGTTCCACCCGCCCCCTTCATAGAAATAAATGGACGACAGAAAAACGACCGCCCCGATCAGGACCGCGAGTTTTCGATGTGAAGCAGGCGCTTCTGGAAGGGGGCTCATCCGATTTTCGGGGGCCAGATTCTTAAGACTGGAGCGATGCACCTTCAGGCTCTCGAGCCGCGCCGTTCAGGGCGCAGCTCCCGGCGCGAAATCGCATTCACGGTTTCCCGGATGCAAGAAGAACTTCCGCGACCATCTTCTTCGTCTCCTCGTCCATCGCAGTCGTGGGATCCACGGAGCCGTTCGATGCCGCAAGTTTTCCTTTGATCCCGATGTAAACCGCCTCATAGGAAGTATCGCCCAAGTTCTCCACCCTGTGCTTAAACGGCGGATACCACCGCGCCTCCCCCGGCTTCGAAAACACTTCGCGCACCTTGCCGTTTTCATCCGTAAAGCGCAGATGCGCTTCGGTAAGGCTCACCACCACACCGCCAGGATGTTCGTGCAGCGCCGATTTTTCGTGCGGTCCATAGTGTACGTTGATCACCTGCACGTGCTCATTCTCAAAATCCAGCTTGTAGTGCTTCGGTTCAACCTTGGTGGGATCCTGCCCGATCGCAAATGCTGTGGCTAGACACACAAACACGCTTGACCAGAATCGCTTCGACCGCATCCGTGCCTCCTGCCTGAATTTGTCGATTTTTATGGTGAGAGCCTAGGCAAATGTAATTCCCATAACGGAACAGTGTCAACGATTTGGAACCAGAAATTTGGACCAGAAGATGAATGGATCAGTCCTCGGACCAATGGCCTACCGGTCCGCTGGTATAACCGCTCCCTTCGATTGCACCTTCTCCTGCAGGGACGGAAGCTTGGGACGCAATGCTTTCAGGGGAGCGTAGGTGCGCTCGGATCAATTTTACCGAACCCCGCAGCCTTCTCCGTCCCTTCTATATCCACAACCCTAACCTTGTCATCCTCCAGAATGGCTAAGCGGTGTCCATCAGGGCTGAGGTCAAATTCGAAGTGGTATCGGTGCGTGGAGGTTACCGGGATTGACGCTAGCTGCTTTCCGGCCTCGATGTCATACACGGCAATGCGGCGCGCTGTTACGTGGCCCGAAAGATCCAGCGCCCAGCTCCTACCCTTTACCGTTAGCAGGTCCACTGCGATTACGTCCCCCTTGGCGCTGCTCTTGATCGGCGTCCAAATTGTGCCTACCACTTCATGTGCCTGCATTGTCGGACGAAACTTCACCTGGCCGTCGGATGAGATTACTTCTAACTCTTCATCCTTTGTTTGCTTTGAATAAGGGTATGCCAGAAAGGTATCGTCACTCAAGACTGCCCAGCGGCCTCCTACGTGAGGCGGGATCTCCACACGATGTTCGTAGTCGCACAGCGGCCAACGATAGGTGAAATAGCCAGACTCCGGTTCCCAGTTATGGAAGTAAACGAATTCGTCAGTAATGTAGTCCGTATAGTTCTGGATCTTGTCGTCAGTTGACTGAATAAATCGGGCAGCCTTGCCGCATCGTCGCAACGCCAGTTCCGGTGAAAAACGAACAATCGTCAGAGGCGGGTCCGCGCTTTCTGTGGACAGCACCAGCGTACGACGAGTTCGAGACTGCGCAACGCGGCAAGACTCTGCGCACAGAGTCTTCCACGCCCCTTCTTGCAGACTTCCATCGCTCGGCTCCAGGAAACGAACGCTGTCATTCGCCCTGGCAATGATCCGATCGTCGTCAGAGAGATAGATGGCATTTCTCCCTCTAACATGTGTAGGCAATGACAATGACAATGACACCTTGCCGTCAGACGAGAAACGCGTGATACGGAAATCGAGGCTGGGCTGGTTTCTGGTGACCACTCCGCTGCGTGCCCGAACTGTAAAGCCGAGTACAACTCGGCCCTGGTGATCGACTACAATCGACGGCTTGTTAAGTACGTGTTGTCGTCCCTCGGGTGCCTCCCACCCATAACTACGAAGGTCCAACGTAAACGCAGTTGACGGCAAAGGCGGGGTGGCCTGACCAAACATGTTTCCGGCGAACATCGCCATAACAGCTAGCAACAGGCATCCGTTCAGTGCGCGTGGCACAGTCTTCCGCGTTTGCATAATCGATGAAGTGGGTGCCCCGTCCTTCGCGAAGGGCGGGTACGGCAATGCCTTCGGCATGATTTTCACTGCGACTTTTGCGGCTTCCAAGGAGCTTGGTGGGCCCACCAGGATTTGAACCTGGAACCAACAGATTATGAGTCTGCTGCTCTAACCGTTGAGCTATAGGCCCGCGAAACTCAATCTAGCATATTCGCAGACCCATTCGCGCACGGCCCGCCCCTTCGATCGTGGCTCAGTTCGAGTTTCTCCGCGCACTCCGCGGCTTTCCTCCGCGGACTTCGCGGTTAAAATCTTTTGACTTACCCGCAACAGCAACCCCTTGCCCTCAGAGCCCGCAAGCCAAACAGAAAAGGCATCCCCGCAGGGACGCCTGAAATCTTTCCGCACACGCGAGACGAATCTAGACACCCGCCGAACGATACTTGCCGGCCGCCCCCGCCAGGTCCGCCAGCGAAGGCACCGACTCCGGCTCCGTTACTTTGTGCTCCGGCAGTGCAGCTCCATTCTTCATCGCTTCCACCAGCATCTCGATCGCAAGATCGGTATTCGGACGAATAAAGATCGTCGCCGCCAGCGTCCCGCCGCGCACCCACGCCTGCCCGGTCTTGGGCATGCCGTCGCAGCCGGTAAATGGAATCTTCATCCAGCGCGCGCGTTCGTTCTCCGCGATCTCACTGAACGCTTTTCTCGCACCCATCGCCATGCTGTCGTCCTGCGCCCCGACCAGGTCGATGTGGCTCTCCTGCGATGTGCGCAAACGCAGCCAGGAACTCACCGTGCGATACGCGCTCTCTTCCGTCCAGTTCGCCCGCATCGACTTCACTTGAATGTTCGCCGGCTTGGTGCGGTTCATGCCCAGCGTTCGATCTTTCGCGGCAGAACTGTTGGCCGGTCCCTCGATATACAGGATCGATCCGCCATTCGGCAAAAGCGCCGCAAATTGTTTCCCTTGAATCTTGCCAACCTCTTCGTGATTGGAGCTGATGCTGAAGATCGGAACCTTATAAGTGCGGCGCAACTCGAGAACATAATCCACTTCATGATTCAGCACCACCCAGCCAATGCCCGCTGCCGCGGCCGCCCGCGCCACTTGCGGAAACGCCGTGCCACCCGCCGGCTCGAACATGATCGCGTCCGGACGCACCACCGACGAATCCTGCACGTAGTGCAGCAATTGCTGGCTCTGCGCCACGGCATCATTGTTCGCATGAATGATCTTCACGTCCACGCCCAGGCGCCGCGCCGCTTTCTCCGCCGCCGCTGCCTGCTCCTGCTGGTAGTCGTTGTCGTTATTGGTCAGCGAAACTAAGAAGTTTAATTTTTTCATCACACCCATAAAGCGATCATAGTTCCAACCCCCGCTCCAACCCATGTAACCAGAGTAACCACGTTGAACGCACAGGCGGATGAAGGCTCGTCGCGAGAAGTTCGCGCGACCAGTTCGAATGAACGTGGAAAGCAGATTTCGTTGCAAATGCGGCTTTGAATTTCTCCGCGACGTTCGCGGCTTTTCTCCGCGACCTTCGCGGTTAAAAGCTTTTGACTTTGCTTGTCGCGACTTCGCAGCTAAGGGCTTTTGATTTTGCTGGTCCAGCGCGCGCCCAGCTTACCCGCCCGCCGCGGCGCCCTTCGCCGCATCTCCAAGAAAGGATTTCAGGTTGGCGTCCAAAGATTGCCGGTTGTCGTCCGACAGTTCGACGAAGCGGAAGGGTTGCATCCAGCCCTGCGTGGCCCACATCGGAAACAGCATCTGCGCCTTGCCGCGAATGGTCGTCTGCCCAATGTGAAAAACCAAATGGACTTCAATCTTCTCGTCCAGCGGCTTCTCCAAATGGATCACTCCCCCACTCGTCGAAAGCTGGTGAAACGCCGCCCTCACATCGCGCCGGTTCGGCAAACGAACCAGCACCAGCACCGAGCCGCGCAGCTTTACGCGAAACGGCCGGCTCACCCCTTTGCTCTCTTCGGCGGATTCCTCGCGCACCGTCATGTCAGGCTGTTCCGACATATGTTTCCAAGAGTATGGCAGTGTGTTTCGCGTTGGCGAAGTTACGAAAGAACAAGACCGATTCGTTTTGCTCAATGTTTTCTCGAATGAATGGTCTTGCTGGCAATCGAGCGGTCTGAGTTCAAGGCCGAAATCTTAGATGGTGTGATCCTGAACGTAACCGCTTTTCAGGCGTAGTGAAGGATCTCGCGTATGTCGCCACCACTTTCAGAAACCACCGCATCACTGCCGTCTCGCTCAAGCCTTAGCCGGGCGGGAGCCGCGGCCTTACACCAACGCCTTACTTCCGCCGAGGCCGGCTTTCGTTGCCTTCAGCGAACAGATTGTAAGGCCAAGCCTTCTTGTTCACGGTCAGTTTGGGAGCGTCCTGAGCAGCATTAGACGCGGCATTGGATGCCGCGCCGGGCGCGGGATCACGCTCCCCAGCCGCACTCCAGTCCTCCGGCGGATCGGCAATCCCCCAAACATTCCCGTGCGTATAAAGCGCCACGCCTATCAGAAAGTATTTGCCGTCGTTGCCCAGCGGCAGGCAATTAGCCACCCGCGCCGTCACGCTTCCGCCTCCGGGGAGTCCGGTCAGCATGATTGGAGTCTCCAGCTGCAGCGCCTGCGAACTGCGAAACCCGCATCCCTGCGCGCTGACCACCAGCACATCGCACTTCTCGGCGTAGGGCCGCATCCGGTCGAGACTGGTCACGCTGACCGGAATCTCCACCCGCACTCGCGTACTGCGTCGAATCGCTTTAGCCGTCAAAACATCCATGGGCAACGGGACTGCGCACCGCAAGACCTGCCGACGGGCGCTGCTCCTTAATACTTATTGTTTCAGATTCGCTTCCCGCCGCCATGGTGACAAAAGTAACTCGTCGCCCAGGCACTGCCGCGCATGGAACTCGCTCCAAGGATGGGAACAGCACTGGAAGCACGCCACCCCCAGCTCCGCGCAAATCTCTCCGCTCATCGCCGCGCATTGCGACGCGCCTGCTTAATACCCGCTCGAACTCCGTTCCTCACAGCTCGCGCGTAGCCGCTCTTATTAGCTGCCGACATGCTCGCAGCGGCAATCCCTCCCGGCGTCACCGCTTCTCGCAGCAACTCCGCGAGTTCCTGTCCGCTCTCTCGCCAGTAAGCGATCCCGTCACTCAACGCATGAGCGGCAGCGGCCAGCGCCGTCCCGCGATCAAGTCCAGCCTTCTGCCCCGCGTTCGCCAGCGTCTCCAGCGCGTGATATCCGTGGCTCGACGAATACACCGCGGTGTACGCATCAAACTGACTCTCAGGAATTTCCAAAACCGTTCCCACACGTTCAAAAAACTCGCGCACCCGCCCGCGCTCAGCCCGCGTTACGCCCCGCTCGTAGCTCACCGCCGTCAATCCACGCCCCACGCGGCACACCGGACTCGGCATCGCCCGCACCCACCGCACCCCAGCTCCAAGCCGCCCGTGCAGTCGTCGCAGCGGAATCCCCGCCGCCAGACTCACGCACAACTTCGGCGCCGCCACTCCGCACTCCGCGACTTCATCAAGAATCCCCCCAACCGACTCCGGCCTCACCGCCACAATAAGCATCCGCGCCCGCGCCACCGCCGGCTTCAAGTCCCGCGCAACCTCCACCCGCGACTCCAGCCGCAGCCCTCGTAGCTTCTCCGCATTGCGATCGTACACAACAATCTCCGCGTCATATCCCCCCAGCCGCAGCCCCGCCGCCAGCGCCCCAGTAATGCGCCCTCCACCCAAAAACACGATTGCTTTCATCCGTGAAAATCCGTGTGAATCTGTGGCGAAGAATTTTTCCTCACCGGCTGGCCAGCCCGCCCGCCGTCTCGCCGCCATCCATGGTGAACACCTGTCCCGTAACATAAGCCGCATCATCCGACGCGAGATAGGCGAACAATCCCGCAATCTCTTCCGGTTGCGCATGCCGTCCCAGCGGAATCTTCCGGTTCACTTCCTCCAGCATCGCGTCGGAATATTCCGCACGCTGCATCGGCGTCAGCACATATCCCGGAGCCACGGCGCACACTCGTACCTTCGGCGCGAGTTCCAGCGCCATCGTCTTCGTGAGTTCGATCACCCCCGCCTTGGTCGCGTTGTAGTCGGCGTAATACGGCTGCCCCACAATCCCGTTGGTCGACGCCGTCTGCAAGATCACGCCGCTTCCGCGCGAGGCCGAAAAGTTCTCCCACATATGCCGTGCCGCCGTCTGCGCCACGTAGAACACGCCGGTCAGGTTCACCGCAATCACTCGCTCCCACTCCTCCGGAGTAATGTCGAGAAACTTATGCCGGATACTAATCCCCGCATTGTTGATCAGCACATCGACCCCATCCATCAACCGGATCGCCTCGGCAAACGCCGCCTCCACCTGCATCAGATCGGTAACGTCGGCAATGATCGCCGAAGTAAGCCCCGCCGAGGTAAGGTCGGCAGAAGTAGTGCCGGACGAAGTAATGCCCGCCTCACCCAACGCCGCCAACTCATGCTGGATCGCCTCACAAGCCTTCGCATCCCGATCCAGCACGCACACCCGCGCCCCCTCCTCCAGAAACCGCGCCGCCGTAGCCGCCCCAATCCCGCTAGCCCCGCCCGTAATCAGAACCCGCTTGCCCTTAAGCCCTCGCATGGGAGTCTCCTGCCATCTTTGTAAGTATATGGAAATAAACAACTGAATTATCTCAGACAGGCGCAGCGAAGTGTTCCTGCGGGAACACATCTGCAATTTGTGAAAAGTGTTCCTATAGGAACACTTTCATGTACAAATATGTACGTACATTTGAGCGTATAAAGCATAAGCCGTTTGGATTGTGGCGGTTGAGGAGTGGGACAGTGGTCCGACCGGACAGTTGCAGGGGGCTGCGATGGGCGCATCAGAAGGCTAGGGGCGTATCGTTTTGAGACGACGAGCAGCTTTGGCGATTCGATTAGGGGATTGCCACACCTCCTATCGGCGTGAGCGCCGCCTTAGCATTCGTACAATGCGGTTCAGGCAGCGCGTTGGCTTCTCTCGGAGTTGGCACTCCCGTACTCGGAGTACGCCATATCCGGCTGTCCGCAGGGTGCGAGACACGAGATCGTCCCGTTGCTTGTTTCGCTTGATCTTGGCGCGCCAGTATGCCCGGTTCGTCCTAGGTATATGGCCGCATTTCGGGCATCCGTGCCAGAAGCAGCCGTCCACGAATATCGCGACGGCCTCTTTTCGGATGAGCACGTCCGGATTCCCGAAGATTCCGCTCGGATGAGGCCGCCATCCTTTGACTGCGCTCGACCTCAGTAGAGAGATAAGGCGGCGTTCGGTCGTTTTGTTGCCGGCACAGCGAATAGCGCTCATGTTCTTGGAGCGATCTGCGGACGGCTTCTTGAACGCAGGAAGACTCATGCCTGAAGCGCTCTAGAGTTGTTCTACCGAGACCGGTGTCGTGAGGGGAGCCAAGTCGCTTAGGCCGAGTGGGACAAAGCCGCCTTCGCGAGCATGCTCCATTACCTTCTCGTCGATATAGTCATTGTAGATAACGCAGTGGAGGTGGCATTCCTCGGCTTTGGCGTAAGAGTGTCGGAGTAGGGTCTGCTTCGCTCTGCCCACCGATTTGAATCCGTCGTCGCGGTCGTAGGGAGAGTTCTTGCATTGGATCGATACCATCGCCCGAAACGGGAACGCTCCGAGTGGCGGGAACCACAGGATGTCGAAGCCGCCGTCCTTGTCGTTACCCACGAGAGCCCTCTTTTCAAACCCAAATTGCGTCTCAAGGTAGGTTGCGAATTCGGGTCGTTTTTTGTGCTTTGTCCTCGGCGAACCGACTCTTCGCAAAATGCCGGTCAGCCTGAGCGCCAGATGCTTGGATGTGGCGATCTCGAAATTCCGAGACTCCTTGACAGTCGTTCTTTGATCCTGTGCGTCTGAAACAAAATCGATGTATTCTCGGTGTAGCGATTCAACACGGCCCGTTGCGAGGTCGTAGCGGAAAGGCAACACTGAGCCGCGCCTGTCGAAATGCTTGCTTAGATAGTCGAGAGCCTTTGCAACTGCGGACGATGTCACGGTCTCCTTGTACGAGCGTCTTATGCTCTCAAGCACTGGCGGGGAAAAGTCGTCAACGATTAGGACGGAGTCGCCTCGGCCCCTCAGCTCTACGCAAATTTCTTCGAACAAGTCGAAAGCCGGGTTACGCTTCAGAAAATTATTTCCTCAACCTTCTGCTGAATTCCTCAATTACGCCGAGTATCCTTGCTGATTCTTCCTTTCCCGGCGAAAGCGTTTTAATTTTTTCAAAGATCTTTTCCAATTGCCGTTGAAGGCGCACGACGGTTTCGCCCTTCGATTCGACGTAAAGGGAAGCTTCGTCGAGGCTTGCTCCTCGCTCAAGTTGCGCGGCGGCGGCGGGTGAACCCAGAACGTTGCTCAGAGCGGTGAGTTCTCGGGTGTCATTTACACGCCGTCTTTTCCCGTATAGAAACATTGCCAGATGGCGAAGCTTCCCCTGATCAAATCCCTTGATTTTCATAGTGCGTCGGTCCACGTCAAGTTGTATGTAAGCACGAATCTTCTTCCGACCGAACGATTCGGCGAGTGACCAGAAATCCTCAGTATTTACCCCTTTGAACGCCTTCTTCGCAACCTTGGTTAGGCGGTATGGAATAAGATAGCGACCGACCTCCTGCTTGCTTATGTTGAGTTCCCTCAATACTTGAGTGAGGTCTCTCTTCGACTTCACGCGTTGGTCGAGAAACATAGCCTTGCTTATCGGAGGCCAGTCGCGGAAGCCAAAGAGGTGCTTTACTCCGAGGTACCGTAGGACGTCCTCCGTCGGTCCCTCCGCGGAGGCACCCGCAAATACCAGAACAGGTATCTTTGCCAAGCGGTCGGTTACGGTCGCGTCGTACTTCCCCGTCTGGTCGGAAAGAATGGCTTGCACAGCGGCGAGGCGACGGTTCCCCTCTATAACGAAGAATTTGTTGCCGCGCTTTCGGACGATAAGTGGCTCGTACGGTAGGAACCCGTTTTCTGCGATTGAGCCCACAAGTTCGAGAGCATAGTGCGGCGGGCCTTCGAGGTACTGGCGAATTTCCTCCTGGCTCTTGTCCTTCCCACCTCCGCCGAGGCGCGGATTCTCCTCGTCGAAACATAGGTCGACGACTGGGACCATCCTGTACTTAGCTGCTAGCGGCATTTCGGCTCCCCAAGTGCTGAAGAGACCTGACGACCGCCCTGAACAGGGGCGGCGGCACGGCGTTTCCAATCATTTGGAAGCGCTCTCGAACCGTGCCTACCCACTTGTAAGATCGTGGAAACCCTTGCAGGGCCGCGCATTCTTTGTAAGAGAGACGTCGGGCCCGCCCTCGGCGAACAAAGCGCCAGTGGTCAGTATCCAAGCGCTTTAGTGGCGGGCTGCTAGGGTGCAGGGGAACATGCCGCCAATGTCCTACGATGCAGGGGCTTGGCTCGTCCCAATCGTACCTGCGCCGCCTTGATAGGTAGTACCAATGGAACGGTTCAGTGTTGAAGTCTCCCTCGGGCCATTCGGGAAAACCCTTGAGTACGTCTTTCTGCGTTTGAAGCGGATGTTGCCGCCCAGGTCCGTGCGTTGGTTCGGGGAATTCGTATTCAGTTTTGAGATCGGACCGAATGCCAACTAAGAACACCCTACGTCGGTTTTGTGCGACACCATAATCCTTCGCGTTCAGCACTCCCCACTTAACGCGGTAGCCAGCTGACCGATAGCGGGTTAGCTGGTTGTTGAGCAGATCGCGATTTTCGCCGAAAACCATGCCGTTTACGTTTTCGACGACGAAGCTCCTCGGATTGACCTTGCGCAATACTCGGTCAAACTCCCGATAGAGGTAATTCCTGTCATCGTCTTTCCATTCGCGCTTCCCGCCCTGCGTGTAGCCTTGGCATGGATAGCATCCAACGAGAAGGTCAGCGGTTGGGAAATGACTGAAGTCGCGGATGTCTCCGCATTGAATCCGGGGATTCTTCAGGTTTGATCCGTAGGCATTACACGCAGTTTGCCAGATGTCATTCGCCCAGACGACGTCGTATCCTAGGCTCTGCAGGGCGTAGTCCGACCCGCCACAGCCGCAGAATAGTGAAATTGCCGTAGGAGATTCCATTCCTTGCACTGAACGGCCGATTGTAGCGCTATTTAGTGCTGTCGGGCCCAAAAAACTGGATCCTGTTCCATTATTGGGAAACGTTGCTTCTTTGTGTCCGTCAGCAGAACTAAATCGGTTTCCCGCGGAAGAAATAAACCAGTTCGATGATCAGGATGACGACCACCATCAGTTCCAGCACGAAGGCGCGGGACTGGTTGAATTGGTCGACCATGAAGCGGTAGAGGTCTTCGGCGGTCTGGAGTTTTTCTTTGACCAGGTCTTTGTAGTCGGGCACTCCGACTTTGGACGCAGCCAGCTTGTACAGGCGCGCCGAGAACATGTCGCTGAGGAATTTGATGGCGTTGTCGGCGCGCTCGGTGAGTTCGTTCACGTCGAGCAGCATGGCGTGCAGTTTGGAGGCAGCCTTGGCGGTGCGCCAGCGCGACCAGAGTCCGGTGCCGCCGGCGTCGAGGAAGTCGTAGACGTCTTCGAGTTCCTTGGTGAGCAGTTCGTCGTAGTGGCGGAACTCGAGCAGCTGCGAGTTGGCGTACTGCAGAAGCTGGATGGCGGTCTCGGCGCCGGCGGGATTGTCGTAGATGAACGCCGCGTTCCAGCCGATCACGGCCAGGTCGTTGGGATAGTAGGAAATCCGCGACTGCAGGATTTCCTGGCGCTCGCCCTCGGAGAGCATGGACATCTCGCCGCGGACGACCTGGGCAATCTGGTCGCCTTGCGTTGCGAGAAGTTCGTTGGCCGAGGGCGCGCCGGCGATCTCGCGTACGTGGAAGATGAAGTAGTCTTCCTGCAGCCAGTCGTTGGCATATGGCTTGACCAAGGCGGGAGCGGCGCGTTCCAGTTTCTTCTTCACCACGCGCGAGGCGAGAGCTTCAAAGTTGGTGTCGGAAGTCCAGCGGCAGGAGAGCTGCACCAGCGTGTCCCAGCCGCCGGAAAACGGCAGCTCGAAGACGAGGCTGACGACGCCGTAGTCGTAGTACTTGATCTGACCCTCGAGCCGCTCGCCGCTTTCGAGGATCAGCGGCTCGAGGCTCTCTTCGACGGGAGGGCGCTGGTAGCGGACGTATCCCGGCGCCTGATGCTTGAAGCTGGCCTCGGCAGTGCGGGCGCCGAAGATCTTGCGCAGTTCGTCGAGGCGAATCTCTTCGCAGACGTCGAACTGGATGAGGACCAGGACCGACCCGCGCAGCAGGCAGGCGGCCGTTGGTTGAGCCGACGGCAGCGCGGTCGTGGCGGGGACGTCATTAGCGGCAATGCCGTCGACCATCGTAGTTGTGAGTTCTCGGTCCATGTGAGTGCCGTGGTCGGGATTTGAACCTGCCCGAGAGGCGCCAGGAGGAGCGCCGGAGACTGGTATATTGTCCCAGAAATGGCGGATTCCGGCCAGAGCTGGATCATAGCCGAAAGCTAACAATAGCTGTAAGTGGTTGACAGATCAGCGGTTTCTGGCGAATTGCCAGAGGAGCAATCCACCGGCTGCCAGGGCTCCCAGGCCGAGTCCCGCGCGGGTCATGGATCCGCGGACTTCGGCCTCGCGCTGGCGAACTAGGCTGGATTCCGGGTACGGGCCAACCGCAGGTTCCTCCACTGCGCCGTCGCTTGCGCTCCGGCTTCGGTCGGAATGACAAGTCATGGCGGCGGGAGCCACGAGCGCCATCTGCAGGACTTCGGCTAAGTGAAGGGCATGGCGGCCGGTTCCCTGGGCGATCTGCTCGCGGCAACTGAAGCCGTCGGCGATGATGAGCCAATCGGCAGGAGCCTGGCGGACGGCTGGCAGCAGTTCGAGTTCTCCGATCGCCACCGAGATGTCGTATTTGTCTTTATCCCTCTCGAAGCCGAAGGAGCCGGCCATGCCACAGCATCCCGGAGCCGGAGCCTGGAAGTCGATGCCGATGCGGCGCAGCAGCGACTCTTCGTCCGTCATCTTCATGATGGACTTGTGATGGCAGTGGCCGTGGAGCAGGGCCTTGCGTTCGAAGCGAGGCAAGGGAGCAGTTCCGGAGTTGCGTTCGAGAAACTCGCTGAGCAGAAACGTCTGCTTGCTCAGGGCTTGGGCGCGCTGGTCGTTGGGGAAGAGGTTGAGGAGTTCGTCGCGGAAGACGGCGACGCAGCTGGGTTCGAGTCCGACGATGGGGATGGCCGCCTCGATTTCGGGCGAGAGTTCGTCGAGGATTTCGAGCAGCAAGGCCTCGGCGCGGTCGAGCATGCCGAAGTCGTAGAGCGGGCGGCCGCAGCAGAGATTGGCCGGGGGGACGAGGACTTGGTATCCGGCGGTCTCGAGGACTTCGACTGCGGCCTTGGCGGTCGCGGGGAGGAAATAATTGTTGAAGGTGTCGGCCCAGAGGAGAACGGGAGGACCTTCGGGGGCTGAAGCCCAGGAGTCTTCTTGTCCCTGACGCGGCGCTGAAGCCCCGCTCTTCCAGGCTGATGCGGTTGACGACTGGTACCCACCCGACGATATTCGCTTCGCTTCGCGGGGCGGACGAAGGCGTCCGCCGCTCCACGAGCGGTGCGCGCGGGTGCGGTGGAACCAGCTTCGAAAAGTTTCGGGGGCGAAGGCGGGGATGCTGCGCTGCTTCGGAATGCCCGCAACCATTTTCGCGATTTCGCGCAGGAACGGCAGTTGCGTGGTCAGATTCGCGAGGCCTGGAGCGGCTGATGCCAGACGCGCCCACAAGTCGATCTTGCCGAAAGCGTAGGCACTGCGCGGGCGCAGGCGGCCTTCGTAGTAATGCGAAAGAAACTCGGCCTTGTATGTGGCAACGTCAACGCTCACGGGACAATCGCTCTTGCATCCCTTACAGGCGAGACAGAGGTCGAGCGAGTGCTTGACCTCTTGGCTGCGCCAGCCATCGCGAATGATGCCATCTTTTCGGGATTGGCCCTGGGTCATTTCCCAGAGCAGGTGAGCGCGGCCGCGGGTGGAGTGCTCTTCTTCGCGGGTGGCGCGGTAGCTGGGACACATGACACCGCCTTCGTCGCGGCGGCATTTTCCCACGCCCACGCAGCGCAAGGCCGCGTTCGCCAGGCTGCCCTGATCGGCGGGAAACTGGAAGCGAGTTGTCGGCTCCCAGGGAGCATAGTTCGCTCCCAGGCGAAGATTCTCGTCGAGCTTGTACGGTTCGATCAGCTTGCCCGGATTCATCTTCCAAGCCGGATCCCAGGCACTCTTAAACTTACGAAATGCCAGCATCAATTCCGGGCCAAACATTTTCGGCAGCAGCTCGGCGCGCGCCTGTCCGTCGCCATGTTCGCCGGAAAGCGATCCGCCATAGCCAATCACGAGATCGGCGGCTTGTTCCATGAAGCGGCGAAAGGTCGCGATTCCCTCTTTCGATCTCAGGTCAAAATCTACTCGGGTGTGCACGCAGGCGTGGCCGAAGTGCCCGTAGAACGAGCCTTTGTAGTGGAACTCGTTCATCAGCTTGCGCAGGTCGCGAAGATAACGGCCAAGTTTGTCGGGGATAACGGCCGAATCTTCCCATCCCTCCCAGTACATGGGCTCGCCGGGAACGTAAGAGGTAACGCCCAGGCTCGACTCGCGAACTTCCCAAACAGGCTTGGCCGCCACTCCCGAGCAAACGCGAACGTTGGGGGGATTGGTGCTTCGATTCAGTGCATCAATCAGCCCCTGAGCCTTGGATTCGGCTTCCTGCGCGGTTTCCCCACCGAACTCCACCAACAGCCAGCCGCCACCTTCGGGAAGCAGCGCGAGGCCTTCGGAGTTAATACCCTTCGTCCGCGTGAAATAAACCAGAAGATCGTCGAAGCCTTCCAGTCCGATGGGTTTGTGCGCGAGGATTTCGGGCACGTGGTCGGCACACTGATAAATATCAGGATAGGCAACCACCAGCAAAACACGCTCGGGAGGACTCTCGACCAGGCGGCAGGTCGCTTCCAGCACGGTCGCACATGTGCCTTCCGAACCGACGAGCGCGCGGGCTACATGGAAATTGTTTTCCGGGAGCAGGTAGTTCAGGTTGTAGCCGGAGACGCGGCGAGGAATGTTGGGAAATTTCTGGCGGATGAGGGTGGCGTAGTCGTCGGCGATTTGCTTGAGGGAAGTGTAGATCTGTTCGCCGCGTTCCGAACGACTGCGGCCCGATGAACCTCGGCCGCTGGCCCCTTCGACTCCCCCTCGAGCCTCGGGCTCGCTCAGGGCAGGCTTACGGGGGCGGCTGGCCCCACATGATTCATCTGAGCCGATTGGGCGGACGAGGGCGTCCGCCGCTCCATGGTCTCGGATGAAATTCTGACCGACTTTCAGACGGACGCCGTCGTAGGTGACGATTTCTAGTTCTTCGATGTTGTCGTCGGTTTTGCCGGCCATTACTGAGTGGACGCCGCAGGAGTTGTTGCCGATCATGCCGCCGATGGTGCAGCGGTCGTGGCTGGCGGGATCGGGTCCGAAGGTGAGGTGATATTTTTCGGCAGCGTTGCGGAGGTGGTCGAGCACGACTCCGGGCTGCACGCGGGCGATGCGACGCGCAGGATCGATTTCAAGAATCCGGGACATGTACCTGGAGAAATCGAGCACAACGGCAACGTTGCAGCATTGGCCGGAAAGAGACGTTCCACCGCCGCGGCAGAGCAGGGGCGCGCCAAACTCGCGGCAGACGGAGATCGTCGCGAGAACGTCATCGACATCGTGGGGAAGAACGACGCCGATCGGGACCTGGCGATAGTTGGAGCCGTCGGTGGCGTAGAGGGCGCGGCTGCCGGGATCGAAGCGGACGTCGTCGCTCGATCCCCCATGAACCGCTCGCCGCAGTGCCTCCGCCAGGCCAGCCGCGTCGGTCTTCGCCGCGTCGGTCTTCGTTGCGTCGGTCTTCGTCGCGTGGGCCTGCGTCGCGTCGGCTTGGGAGGGCGGCGGGGCCGGCCTGGGGTCTGCGATTCTTTCGTCCATGGGCCGGTTCTGTTAGTTGGAGGACGTGGATTTCTTGGTGACGGTGGCGATGTGAAT
>Ga0070733_10000716_pt1 | contig 26134 bp, 19 predicted proteins | sample Coa_R1_9_FD_66450 | JGI IMG/M metagenome (GOLD analysis project Ga0070733, IMG submission 66450) | Surface soil microbial communities from Centralia Pennsylvania, which are recovering from an underground coalmine fire - Coalmine... | ecosystem: Environmental > Terrestrial > Soil > Unclassified ...
GCCACGATGTCCTTCAAGCGGTCGGGGTACTGCGCGCCAAGCGTGGCAACCAGTTCATCCTGCACTACGTTGAGCGCTGCTGAACGCGCCGTTTTATTGGGATTGTTTACAGCAGCCTCGAAGCGCGGCAGCACAAATTCAGCGACCTTGCTGCGCAGATCCTGGTCAACGGGCGCAGGCTCAAATGGCCGTTTGGCCTTGTTGACCGCCTGCATCAACTTTTCCTGCATCTTGATGATGTCTTGCAGGGCCTCCTGGCCGAAGCGCACGGCTTCCAGCATGAGTTCTTCGGGAAGTTCCTTCGCGCCGGCTTCGACCATCATCACGGCATCGCTTGTGCCGGCGATGGCGAGGTCAAGACGAGACTGCCCCAACTGCGACTCAAGAGGGTTAATGACGAGCTTGTCGTCGATATAGCCTACGCGCACTGCACCGACCGGCCCGGCAAAAGGGATATCCGAGACGCTGAGGGCCGCCGACGCGCCCACGATGCCCATAATGTCGGAATCGTTTTCCTGGTCTGCTGAGAGTACCGTGATAACGATCTGTACATCGTTACGATAACCTTTGGGGAAAAGGGGGCGTAGAGGACGATCAGCGAGGCGACAGGCGAGGATGGCGTGCTCGGAAGCGCGACCTTCGCGCTTGATAAACCCGCCTGGAATTTTTCCGGCGGCATACATACGTTCTTCTACATCAACGGTTAACGGGAAAAAATCAATACCCTCACGTGGTTCATTGCTGCCAACGGCTGTCGCCAGGATGACGGTATCGCCATAGCGCACTAACACAGCGCCACTGGCTTGCTCTGCCACGCGACCGGTCTCTATACTCATGACCCGGCCACCGATGACAGCTTCTTGACGGTGAATCATAGTTCCTCCGACTACTACTACCCCTGTGGATGAACTTCTGGCTCTTGTTCAATCAATCCAGCCATAAAACTCAAATGGGGCTTTTTAACATTGCTTCCGCATCTTACATGCCTGAAAAGCACGTCCTGTGCTTCTTCGTTTTGTTCCCCTGCTCGCTTTAAGCTTCTGTCTTTTCAGTCAATTTCCTAACTTGTTCGCTTGTTTCCTGCGGTTCCACGTGTGCGTGTCGCATTTTGAATAGCGCGGGGAATAGCCATCATCTCTGTTCGTCAGTTAGCGTCTCAATCGCTCTTCAACACGCTGGGCAGGCCGGTATGCCTGATTGGAGAATACTGGAGCAGCGGTCGGGCAGACCTGGCGGCGCTTGCCATGTTCCCGTGCTCGCATGCGCCGACCGCACCCAACAATTCTATGCTTAGTGGCGTAAGCCAAGTTTCGCGATTAACGCGCGGTAACGCTCCGGACTTTTACGGCTCAAATAAGCCAGTAAGCGCCGACGCTGGCCGACCAGCATCATCAGTCCACGGCGCGAATGTAAATCGTGCTTATGCACTTTGAGATGTTCGGTCAATTGATTGATTCGCCTGGTAAGCAGGGAAACCTGCACCTCCGGCGAACCGGTATCGGTTTCGTGAACGCGGGCCTCAGTGATGATTTCCGTTTTTTCTTCGAGACTTAAAGGCACGTTTTGTACACCTCCTGTGTGCCATATTGGGCAAAGCAAAGGGAACTTCCAGGTTGCATTATACCATGCATACTACCTGGATGCAATTATACGAAGCCAGGGCGACCGCAAGGGTCGCCCCTACCCTGACGAGCGCACGTCGTGTTTCGTACAGGGTACGGCCGGGCTTGCCCCCGCCCTGGTCGAGTCCCTACTTTATTTCGACTTTTGCGCCGACCTCGGCCATCTTCTCGGCGATGCGCTGGGCCTCTTCTTTGGAGACGGCTTCCTTAATGGGTTTGGGAGCCTCGTCAACGACGGCTTTAGCCTCTTTCAAGCCCAGACCGGTGAGTTCGCGCACGACTTTGATGACGTTGATTTTGTTGGGGCCAACCTCGGAGAGGATGGCGTCAAACTCGGTCTGCTCCTCCACAACGGCGGCGGGAGCAACCTCGGCGGCGACAGCGACAGCCGGGCCGGCGGCGGCGACGGGAGCGGCGCTGACGCCCCACTTGTCCTGCAGGGTCTTGGTCAGCTCGACCAGTTCCAGTACGTTCAGTTTCTCAATTTCAGCGATAATGGTGTCTACGGACATGTGCTTTTTTCTCCTTAATTACTTGATGACTCGGCGCCCTGTAGTTGTTCGGCGCGCGCTTGAATGACATAACACAGATCGCGCAATGGCGCGGTAAGCAGACCATAGCTGGTTGCCAACGGTCCCTGGATTACACCGACAGCCTGGGCTTTGGCGTGGTTTTTCCCGCCTGGCATTCTGGCGAGACTCTCAACTTGCCCCGCAGTCAAGGCGCGACCGCCGAGGATGCCCGATTTCAATACGACCACTTTCGAGGTGCGTACATAGTCGAACACGGCCTTTGCGGCCGCTACCTCGTCTTCGTAGCCAATGGCGACGGTTGTCTGGCCGGTGAAGATAGTGGTATCCAACATCGACATGTTGTTGCGCTCGGAAGCGATGCGCAGGAGCGTGTTCTTGGCGACCTGGAAATCCAGCTTCGCGGCGCGCATTTTATTGCGCAGTTCATTCATATCTTTGACTTTCAGACCCTGGGTCTGCACCAGGATTGTCACTGATGCGCGTCCCAATTTCTCGGCCAGTTTGTCAATGATTTCTGCTTTTGCGGGTGTAGGCATGTGCAGCCTTCCTCCTTTCCTGGAAAGTTAATGCTATAAAAATGGCCTCCGGTTAATTAACCGAAGGCCACGAGGGATTCTTTTGCAGAGGGCGCAGCCCTTTGCACTCCTGTTTTGCCTCGGCAAGCCGACACCAGGTGTCTTTTACAAACTTGCTGTCTTCGGTTATGTATATTCGATTGTATAGTTATGCTGGTTTCAGCGCGAGGGCTGCGGCAACGTCCAGGCGGATGCTGGGCGACATGGTGGATGTGAGCACCACGCTTTTGACGTAGGAGCCTTTCGCGCCGGATGGGCGGGCGCGCACTACCGAGTCGATGACGGATGTGATGTTGGACATCAAGGCGTCTTCACTAAAGGATAGTTTGCCTGCCGGAATGTGCAGCAGGGCTGTTTTGTCGACTTTAAATTCAACGCGGCCACCTTTCACCTCGCGCACCGTTTTGGCGATATCAAAGGTGATGGTTCCGGCTTTAGGGCTGGGCATCAGTCCGCGCGGGCCGAGCTTTTTACCGAGGCGACCGACTTTACCCATGACATCGGGGGTGGCGATGGCTACATCGAAGCCGGTCCAATCGGCCTCGATCTGCTTAATCAGGTCATCCAGGCCGACGAAGTCCGCGCCCGCGGCTTCCGCTTCGGAGGCTTTCTCGCCCTGCGCGAAGACCAGCACTTTGACTTCTTTGCCGGCGCCCGCGGGCAACATGGCGACACCGCGCACCATCTGGTCCGCGTGACGCGGATCGACGCCAAGCTTCATATGAATTTCGACTGTCGGGTCGAAATTCACGTAGTTCATCTGTTTGAGAAGTGAAACAGCTTCACGAGGCTGGTAGAGCTTGCCTTCTTCAACAAGCTTCTGCGCCTCCAGGTATTTTTTTCCGTGACTTGCCATGATATGTTTTGGCCCTCCTTGTGGCAACACAACCGCAGTGACTTGCGGGCAATTTGACGAATTAGTCGATGGTGATTCCCATGCTGCGAGCGGTGCCTTCGACCATGCTCTCAGCGCCTGCGATATCGATCACGTTGAGGTCTTTCATCTTCAACTCAGCGATCTCACGCACTTTGTCGCGACTAATCGAACCAACTTTGGTCTTGTTGGGTATCGCCGATCCCTTTTCAATCCCGGCTGCCTTTTTCAACAGGTCGGGAACAGGTGGGGTCTTGGTGATGAATGTAAACGAACGATCTTCGTAGATGGTAATCTCAGCAGGGATAACCATGCCCACCTGGTTTGCCGTGCGCTCGTTGTACTCCTTGCAGAACGCCATGATGTTGACGCCCTGGGGACCAAGCGCGGTGCCAATGGGCGGCGCAGGATTGGCCTTCCCGGCCGGAATCTGTAGCTTCACTACAGCTTTGACACGTTTTGCCATACTATTTCCTTTCAATCCCCATCCAGCCGAAAGAAAGCCAGACGCTTTATATCAGAATTCAACTCTCTTTTAGAGAGCCTGGAATATTAATTCCTCAAGCTCAAGTTAGATTTTTTCGATCTGGAGGAAATCCAGGATTACCGGTGTCTCTCGACCGAAAAACGAAACCAGCACAGTCACCTTATTGCGATCCGCATTGATGTCGCTGACCGTGCCAATAAACTCGGTGAACGGGCCATCGATGACACGCACACTCTGGCCTTTGGCGAAGCTGATCTTGGCCTTCGGTTTCTCGGTTTCCTTCGTCACCTGCTTCAGAATGGTTTTCATCTCATGATCTTGAAGCGGAACGGGACGAGTGCCGGAACCCACAAAACTGGTGACGCCAGGTGTGTTACGTACAACATACCAGGCTTCATCGCTCATTATCATCTCCACCAGCACATAGCCGGGGAAGACTTTACGCTGCACGGTGCGCCGCTGGCCCTGCTTGATCTCCACCTCTTCTTCCATGGGCACAATCACGCGGAAGATTTTGTTGCGCATGTCCATCGAATTGATACGCGCCTCAAGGTGGCTCTTCACTTTGTTTTCATAACCCGAATACGTGTGAATGGCGTACCAGAGACGATCTTCTTGCGTATTCGACTGCTGCTCCGCGCTTCCCGGCGATGGCTGCTCGGTATTGTTGGTATGATCTGTCACCACAGCATTTTCCCTCATCGCAATACTACCTTACATTCCTCCAGACCTGCCAGGATAGCTGCCAGCGTCGTTTAAGGAATGGCTTTCGAGGCTGCTAATTGCCGCTAATTATTTGGAAGAGCTTAAATAGACCCGCATCCGCCAGAGCTAAGACCGCCGAGACTGCGGCTGATAACAGGATGACGACGATGGTCATGTTCCTGGCCTCCTCGAAAGTGGGCCACGTCACCTTATAGCGTAGTTCATTGTATGCCTCGAGCACGAAAGCGAAAGCGCGGTTTTTACGCAAGCGCTTCCACAGACCAGAAGATTGCCTGGTTTCGCGTTTTACGGGGCGATTGTCGCGCTCTCGCCGCTCTTCGCGCTTCTTTTCGACCATTTTATTTGCCACGTTCGACCTTTCTCGATCAGTTGTGACCGCCAGCTTTTATACTATCAGCCAACTACCTACTTGGTTTCACGATGGGCCGTGTGCGCACGACAGGTGCGGCAAAACTTTCTTAGTTCCAGACGTTCTGGATTATTCTTCTTATTTTTAGACGTGGAGTAGTTGCGCTGCTTGCAGACGGTACAAGCTAACGTCGCAACAATACGGTTTTCTTTACCTTTGCTGGCCATGTCCTGCTGCCTCCCTTAAATGTAACGGTGTAGGGGCGCGCTTCATTGCGCCTCTATACCGTTATCATCACATCCAAATGGTTTAACTTTCGACGCGGGTGCAGATGCCGGCGCCCACGGTGCGGCCGCCCTCGCGGATGGCGAACTTGACGCCCTCTTCCATGGCCACCGGCTGGATCAGTTCCACCGTCATCTCGATGTTGTCCCCCGGCATCACCATCTCCACTCCCTCCGGCAGCTTGATGGCGCCCGTCACATCGGTGGTGCGCACATAGAACTGCGGCCGGTAGCCGTTGAAGAACGGCGTGTGCCGCCCGCCCTCTTCCTTGGACAGGACGTAGACCTGCGCCTTGAAATTCTTGTGCGGCTTGATCGAGCCCGGCTTGGCTAAGACCTGCCCCCGCTCGATGTCGGCGCGCTCAATGCCGCGCAGCAGACAGCCCACGTTGTCTCCCGCCATGCCGGAGTCCAGCGTCTTCTGGAACATCTCCACCCCGGTGACCACCACCGTGCGCGTGGCCTCGTGCATGCCCACGATCTCCACCGCGTCTCCCGTCTTGACCACCCCGCGCTCGATGCGCCCGGTGCCTACCGTGCCGCGTCCCTTGATGCCAAAGACGTCTTCAATGGGCATCAGAAACGGCTTGTCGGTGGCGCGCACCGGCGTGGGGATGTAGCGGTCTACCGCGTCCATCAACTCCCAGATGCAGGCCGCATCCGGATCGTTGCGCGACAGGTCGCCTTTGCTCTCCAGCGCGCGCAGCGCCGAGCCGCGAATGACGGGCACCTCTTCGCCAGGAAACTGCTGCTTGGAAAGCAGTTCGCGCACTTCCAACTCCACCAGTTCCAATAACTCTTCGTCGTCGAGCATGTCGACTTTGTTCAAAAAGACCACCATGGCTGGCACTTCAACTTGCCGCGCCAGCAGCACGTGCTCGCGCGTCTGGGGCATGGGCCCATCGGGCGCGCTCACCACCAGGATGGCGCCGTCCATCTGCGCCGCTCCGGTGATCATGTTCTTGATGTAGTCGGCGTGCCCCGGACAGTCCACGTGGGCGTAGTGACGCTTCTCGGTCTCGTATTCCACGTGCGCGATGGCGATGGTGATGCCCCGCTCGCGCTCCTCGGGCGCTTTGTCGATCTGGTCGAAGGCCACGTATTTGTTGCTGGCGCTGGCTTTGGCCAGCACTTTGGTGATGGCGGCCGTCAGCGTCGTCTTGCCGTGGTCGATGTGCCCGATCGTGCCCACGTTCACGTGCGGCTTCGTTCGCTCAAACTTCTTCTTTGCCATGAGTAAACCTCGTCCTCCATAGCGCTCAGTGCAAACATTTGTGCGTCAGGGGCTGCACCTTTGCGATAGCGCTCATAATATTATCATTTCACATTCGAACCAGTACGAACTGGTCCGCACAAGCTAAAACTGTCACTTGCCCGGTTGGCCTCTCCCCTGGTTTCGGCTCCGGCGCATAATTTTATGATCCCCAGGGCGACCGCAAGGGTCTCCACCCCTCATCCGCTCTTCCCCCGCCTTTACAATGAACGCCCTGGAAATCCGTCCATATCCATTACCTCTATCGTGTCGCTTTCGCGACAATGGTCTCGGCAATGCTTTTTGGTACAGGATCGTAATGCGCAAATTCCATCGAATAGTTAGCGCGACCGCTAGTCATTGAGCGGAGTTCATTCACATAGCCGAACATTTCGGCGAGAGGAACGTGACTGCGCACCACCACCATCGTTCCACGATTGTCCATACCCATAATGGTTCCACGCCGGCGATTGAGGTCTCCAATCACGTCGCCATAGAACTCCTCGGAAGTGGTGACCTCCACCAGCATCACCGGCTCCAGTAGAATAGGAGCCGCTTTGCGCGCCGCCTCTTTGATCGCCAGCGAACCGGCGGTCTTAAAGGCCATTTCGTTCGAGTCTACCTCGTGATATGACCCGTCGTAAAGGGTGGCAATCACATCGATCATGGGATAACCGGCGACTATGCCATTTTCCAACGTTTCACGGATACCGTTTTCGACAGGCTTGATATATTCTCTGGGAACGGTGCCGCCCACAATGGCATTGATAAACTCAAAGCCCTTGCCGCGCTCGTTCGGCTTGACGCGAATCCACACGTCGCCGTATTGTCCATGACCGCCCGTTTGCCGTATATGCTTGCCCTGCGCCTGGGCATCGCGTGTAATCGTCTCGCGATAGGCCACCTGTGGGCGTCCCACGTTTGCCTCCACCTTAAATTCGCGGAACATGCGATCTACAATCACTTCCAGGTGCAACTCGCCCATGCCGGCAATGATAGTCTGTCCGCTATCCGTGTCGGTGTGCATCTGAAAGGTCGGGTCCTCTTCGGCCAGTTTATTCAGCGCAATGGCCATCTTATCCTGGTCTGCGCGAGTTTTAGGCTCAATCGCAATCTCAATAACCGGCTGCGGGAACGTGATCGCTTCCAGTATAATCGGACTGTTCGAGTCGCACAACGTGTCCCCGGTGAAGGTGTTGCGCAGACCTACTGCAGCGCAGATGTCGCCCGCGCGGATCTCTTCAATATCCTCGCGATGGTTGGCATGCATACGCAGCAAGCGCCCGACGCGCTCGGATTTTCCCTTCGTGCTATTCTCGACCCCCGCGCCTTTGTTCAGCGTGCCGGAATACACCCGCAAGTATGACAGGCGTCCCACAAAGGGGTCTGACACGATCTTAAACACCAGCGCGCTAAAGGGCGCATCGTCATTCACTTCGCGTGTGATGGCTTCGCCGTTATCGGGGTCAATACCAGTTGGAAGAGGAATATCGAGAGGAGAGGGAAGGTAGGCAATCACTGCATCAAGCATGGCTTGCACGCCCTTATTTTTGAGCGCGGAGCCGCACAACACCGGCACCAGTTTGCCGTCAATGGTGGCTTTACGCAGCGCCGCGACGATTTCATCCCTGCTTATCTCCTCACCCTCAAGGTATTTGAGGGTAAGTTCCTCATTCGTCTCGGCCACGCGCTCGATCAACTGGTCGCGATACTGCTTGAAGTCAGCCTCCATGCTTGTAGGTACACCGGTATGATCTGATTTTGTGCCGAGGTCGTCGGTAAAGATTACGGATTGCTGCTCAATAAGATCGAGAAAACCTTTGAAGCTGCTTTCCTGGCCGACCGGAATCTGGATCGGCACAGGAATTGCCCCCAGTCGCTCATGGATCATCTCCACTGTTCGCCAGAAGTCAGCGCCGGTGCGGTCCATCTTATTCACAAAACAGATACGAGGGACATTGTACTTGTTCGCCTGGCGCCAGACTGTCTCAGATTGAGGCTCAACGCCCGCCACCGCATCAAAGACGACGATACCGCCATCGAGCACACGCAAAGAGCGCTCGACCTCTGCCGTGAAATCGACATGGCCGGGCGTGTCAATGATGTTGATACGATGATCCAACCAGAAACACGTAGTCGCGGCGGAAGTAATAGTAATTCCGCGCTCCTGCTCCTGCGGCATCCAGTCCATCGTAGCAGCGCCTTCATGCACCTCACCCATGCGGTGAATTTTCTTGGTGTAAAAGAGCACGCGCTCCGTAGTTGTCGTTTTACCAGCATCAATATGAGCAATAATTCCTATATTGCGGGTTTTTTCCAGTGGATATTCTCTAGACATGTTGTATTGTTACCAGCGATAATGAGCGAAGGCTTTATTAGACTCCGCCATCTTATGGGTCTCCTCACGTTTTTTAATAGTCGCGCCCTGACCTGCAGCCGCGTCCATCAGTTCGCTTGCCAACTTCTCCGACATCGACTTGCCCGTGCGCGTGCGGGCAGAGCGAATGAGCCAGCGCATTGCCAGCGCGCTGCCACGCTCGCGGCGAATATCTACCGGCACCTGGTAGGTCGAACCACCCACACGGCGTGGCTTCACTTCCAGTGTCGGAGTGGCATTCTTGAGCGCCTGCTCAAACACATCCAACGGGGTACGTTTTTGCTTTGCCTCGATCGTCTCAAAGGCATCGTAGATAATGCGCTCGGCCAGGCTGCGCTTGCCGTCCATCATCAATTTTCCGATAAAACGCGCCACATTGCGGCTTCTGTACTTCGCGTCCGGCACATCCGGGCGTCGCACCGCTCTTTTTCGTCTTGGCATATGATGCCTCCTCATGGTGGACACGATCAATCGCGTCCCTACAGTATGTCTCTTGGTCTCTAGTCTCTCGTAAGCACCACAAAAGGCGTCGATATGACAACGAGCAACCGCCCGCCATCATCTTCAGACGCCTCATCGCGAGTGCCTATCCTTTTGAGGAGGACACTCGACTCTTACTTTTGTAGAGATGCCATGTGTAGCACCCATGTGGTGGACGCGCTTATCGCGTCCCTACAAAAGTGATATACGATTTAGCGACCTGCCTGAAACGTTCAGGTGGTATCGATCTGGACGCGATAAATCGCGTCCCTACGTTATTTTTTCCTGGCCGGGCCAGCCGGTCCCGGTTTGGGCCGTTTGGCCCCATAGAGCGAGCGACCGCGACGCCGCTTGCTTACCCCGTCGCTATCCAGCGTGCCGCGCACGATATGGTAGCGCACGCTCGGCAGGTCCTTCACGCGACCGCCGCGAATCAGCACCACTGAGTGCTCTTGCAAGTTATGCCCCTCGCCGGGGATATAGGCCGTCACTTCCATGCGATTGCTTAAGCGAACACGGGCAATCTTACGCATTGCCGAGTTCGGCTTTTTGGGCGTCATGGTGCGCACCTGAGTGCAAACGCCGCGTTTCTGTGGCGACCCACGCAGCGAAAAAGTCTTGTTCTTCAGCGCATTGAACGAATATCGTAGCGCCGGGGCCTTGACTTTCGCTTTTTTCTGCGAGCGGCCTTTGCGGATCAATTGATTGATCGTCGGCAATGAATAATTCTCCCTATCTTAATTATTCCAGAGTCTACCAGGGCGACCGCAAGGGTCGCCCGTACCCTATACGGTTCGGGTAGAGGGCGCGATGTGTCGCGCCCTCCATCACATTATGTACATGCGGGATACTATGGTATCACTCATTGTTCAGGCTGTCAAGTACCAGATCAGGAGTACCAATACCATTTCCTCCGCCCAGCCCGCCGATGCTGCCTACACCCACGCCAGCCACCGCTTGCGCGTTAGCCAGGCGAGTCGCGGCAGCCTGCTGGCGCGCCAGCAACTCCCGCCGACGCTGCACGAAGCCGGAGCCGGCCGGGATCAGTTTTCCGATAATCACGTTTTCTTTCAGGCCAACCAGGTGATCGGTCTGCGCTTCTATGGCGGCTTCTGTCAGCACGCGAGTGGTCTCCTGGAAGGAGGCAGCCGCCAGGAAGCTATCGGTGTTGAGCGAGGCTTTAGTGACACCGAGCAGGACGGTCTGCGCGGTGGCGGGTTCGCCACCTTCGGCCAGCACACGCGCGTTGGTGTCCGCGTACACAAAGCGGTCTACCAGGTCGTTTGGCAACATCTCGGTATCACCCGGCTCGTCCACCTTCACACGCCTCAGCATCTGCCGGATAATGACCTCGATATGCTTATCGTTAATATATACGCCTGTGTTGCGATACACCCGTTGTACCTCTTTTACGAGGTACATCTGCACCGCCTCGCGTCCCTGGATGCGCAGCACATCCTGAGGATCCCTCTGGCCTGCCGTCAGGGCAGTGCCTGCCTGAATCTTCTGCCCCGGCTGTACGGCGATGTTGCGCGATGCCGCCATGGTATACGACCGCTCTTCGCGCTCCTCAAAGCGGATGCTCAACAGCCCATCGGGGTTCATGAGCGCCTCGCCCTCGGTGCGCGCCGCCACGGCTACCGGCTCATTGCCATCTTCCGCAGGCATCAACGCGATCACCTGCTCCTTTTGCACATGCTCCGCATCGTTTACCAGCACCTGGCTGCCGGGGGGCAGATGGTACTCGTCGAAGAAGACATTGATAGACACCACGCGCACTGTGCGCACTCCTGTTGCCTCGTCCTTCACGATTTCGACCACGCCGTCAATCTCGCTGATCTCCGACTTGTCCTTTGGCACGCGCGCCTCGAAGAGTTCCTCCACGCGCGGCAGACCCTGCGTGATGTCGCCCTGCGCTCCCGCGATGCCGCCGGTGTGGAAGGTACGCATGGTGAGCTGCGTGCCTGGCTCGCCGATGGACTGGGCTGCGATGATGCCTACAGCCGCGCCGGGTTGGACCAGCGAGTTAGCTGCCAGATCGCGTCCATAGCACTTGCGACAGATGCCGCGATGCGCCAGGCATCCCAGCACCGAGCGCACGCGCACAGCTTTGACGCCTGCATTGACGATCTCATCGACCATTTCGTCGGTCAGATCGTCACCTGGCATTATCGAGTCAAAGCCCGGAATGGGATCGAGCAGCACGCGCCCCTTCAGGCGATCCCTGATATCGGTCAGCATCATCTCTTTGGAATCTTGCTCAGTGATAAGCATACCCTCTGTCGTGCCGCAGTCCTCCTCGGTGACGATCACGTCCTGCGCTACATCGATCAGGCGGCGGGTAAGGTAGCCCGACTCGGCGGTACGCAGGGCTGTATCGGCCAGACCTTTGCGCGCGCCGTGACTGCTGATGAAGTACTCCAGCACGGTCAGACCTTCGCGGAAGTTGCCGCGAATCGGCACGTCGATGATTCTACCGGACGGGCTGGCCATCAGGCCGCGCATACCGGAAAGCTGGCGAATCTGCTGGAATTTGGCTTTGGTCGCGCCCGACCTGGCGATGGTATAGATCGAGCCATACGGGTCAAGCGTCGACTCTACCATCCTGGTCACGTTCTCGGTAGCCTCGTTCCATGCATCTACGGTTTGCTGGTATTTCTCGTTATCGGTGATCAGACCTTCGCGATACTGATCTTCGAGTTCGGCAATGCGGGCGTCGGCTTTGTCCAGCTCACCCTGCTTGCCAGCAGGCACCTTGACATCGCTGATGGCGATGGTCGCGCCAGCTTTAGTGGCAAAGGCAAAGCCCAGCCGCTTGATCTCATCGGCCAGTTCGGCGGTCTTGACACGACCATACTCTTTAAAGCATTCGCCGATTACCTGCTTCAGGTTCTCCTTCTTCATAGCATAGTTCTTGTAACGCAGGCGTTCCGGCAGAGCATCGTTGAAGATGATTCTGCCCACGGTGGTCTGCACCAGTTTGCCGTTGGCGCGCATAGTGGGCTTTGCCGGCGGCGGCTGGTCGTAGACATCGACCTCGTCTTCCTCTCCCGGACGCCCTATGCCGAGACGCACTTTGATAGGAGCTTGCAGGTCAACCACGCCATGCTGATAGGCCAGCATAGCCTCGGTGGTATCGGTGAAGACGCGGCCCTCGCCCTTCTGGTCGGGGCGATCCTGCGTCAGGTAGAAGCAGCCAAGCACCATATCCTGGCTGGCTCCAATGGACGGCTCGCCTGTTGCCGGTGAAAGCAGGTTGCGCGTTGAGAGCATGAAGCGGCGCGCCTCGTCCTGCGCCTTATCAGAGAGCGGCACATGCACCGCCATCTGGTCGCCGTCGAAGTCGGCGTTAAAAGCGGAACACACCAGCGGGTGCAGTTGGATGGCGCTTCCTTCGACCAGCACGGCCTCGAATGCCTGAATACCCAGGCGGTGCAGCGTAGGAGCGCGGTTCAGCAGCACCGGATGGTCTTTGATGACCTCTTCGAGCACGTCCCACACTTCCGGCTTGACGCGTTCAACGAAGCGTTTGGCGCTCTTTATATTGTGCGCGAAGTTCTGCTCCACCAGTTTGCGCATGACAAAGGGCTTGAAGAGTTCCAGCGCCATCTTCTTTGGCAGACCGCACTGGTGCAATTTCAAATCCGGCCCAACCACGATCACCGAGCGGCCGGAGTAGTCCACACGCTTGCCGAGGAGGTTCTGACGGAAGCGCCCCTGTTTGCCTTTGAGCATATCGGACAGGCTCTTGAGCTTGTGGTTACCCGAACCGGCGACCGCGCGCCCGCGCCGACCATTGTCGATGAGGGCATCGCAGGCTTCCTGCAACATACGCTTCTCGTTGCGAATGATGATCTCAGGCGCGCCCAGCTCAAGCAGCCGCTTGAGGCGGTTATTGCGATTTATCACACGCCGGTAAAGATCATTCAAGTCAGATGTGGCGAAGCGCCCGCCGTCGAGCTGCACCATAGGGCGCAATTCAGGCGGCAGCACGGGCAGCACCGTCAGGATCATCCATTCTGGCGAGGTATGCGACTCGCGGAATGCCTCGACCACTTTCAGGCGTTTGGTGGCCTTCTTGCGGCGCTGGCCTACCGTCGAGGAGATCTCGCGGCGCAGGTCGGCTGAGAGCTTCTCGAGGCTGATGCCCGCGATCAACTCGCGCACAGCTTCAGCGCCCATGCCGGCGCGGAAGACATTCGAGCCGAAAGCGTCGCGCAGCTCGCGATAGCGATTCTCCTGGATGAGGTCCATTTTCTTGAGGCCCTCCAGGTCACGCTTCAACTGCTCCAGGCGCTGCTTGCGATCAACGCGCTGCGTCTCCAGGCGCACCTGCACGGTGTCAATCTGTCCCTGGATATTATCTTGCAGGTCGCGTGCCTCGCCTTCGATCTGCTTGCGCAGTTCTTCGAGTTCGCGGTTGGCATTCTCGGCGATATCATTGCGGAAGGTTTCGGCGACTTTTTCAAGCGTCTCCAGGTCTCGTTTACTGACGGTATCGCCCGCTTTGACGATTACACGATCAGCCACGTCGAAGAGGATATCTTCTTCAGTTTCCTGGCCCATGATCTCGGTCAGCTTCGCAGCCAACTCGCTCTCGACGAGCTGCGCCTGCGCGATCTCTTGTTCACGGCGAGTCTGAATCTCGTGTTCGGCTTCCTCGAGACGAGTATTTATGCTCTGGCTCTCATTTTCGCGGCGGCTTTTCAGGCCGTCGATTTGCTCGACTACCTGCTCGTCGAGGTTTTGTTCGAGCTTGATGAGTTCTTCGTCGAGCCGCATCAGCTCTTGCTGGCGCCCCTCTTCGTCGACATGTGTGACGACATAGAGAGCGAAGTACAGGATACGTTCCAGGTTGCGCGGCGAGAGGTCGAGCAGGAGACCGATACGGCTGGGCGTTCCCTTGAAGTACCAGATGTGGCTGACGGGAGAAGCCAGTTCGATGTGTCCCATGCGCTCGCGGCGCACCTTTGAGCGCGCCACTTCCACGCCGCATTTATCGCACACAATGCCCTTGAAGCGCACGCGTTTGTATTTTCCGCAGTAGCATTCCCAGTCCTTAGTGGGGCCGAAGATGCGCTCGCAGAACAGGCCATCTTTTTCAGGCTTGAGCGTGCGATAGTTGATGGTTTCCGGTTTCGTGACCTCGCCGTAGCTCCAACCGCGAATCTGGTCGGGGCTGGCAAGGCTGATACGTATTGCGTTAAAATCGTTGACTTCGAGCATGCTGCCTCCTAATTGATCTCCTTCGAAACATGTAGAGGATGCGAGGGCGACCGCCAGGGTCTCCACCCCTCGTCCTCTCTTCCTCCCTCATCCCATTCACCCCTGCTCCCGCCCTTACAATGACACGGACGAGAATACATGTTTACTGATCTCCTTCGAAACCGGACAGGTTTATTCCGAGTTCGGGCATGACGTCGTTAGAGGTGTCTTCGACGAATTGGATTTTTTGCTCATCTTCGTTGAGGACTTCGACGTTGATGCCCAGACTTTGCAATTCTTTTACGAGCACCTTGAAGGATTCCGGTACGCCCGGCTCCATAATATTTTCGCCTTTGACGATGGCTTCGTAGGTCTTGACACGGCCTACAACGTCATCGGATTTGACGGTCAGGATTTCCTGCAAGATGTTGGCTGCGCCGTAGGCTTCCAGCGCCCATACTTCCATTTCACCGAAACGCTGGCCGCCGAACTGCGCTTTGCCGCCCAGGGGCTGCTGCGTAATCAGGCTGTACGGGCCGGTGGAACGGGCATGCACCTTGTCCTCGACCAGGTGCGCCAGTTTGAGCATATAGGTATAGCCGACGGTGATGGTATGATCGAACGGCTCGCCGGTGCGCCCATCGTAGAGCTGCACTTTGCCCGTGGTGGGCAGATTGGCGCGAGCCAGGTACTCTTCGATATCTTCCTCGGTTGCGCCATCGAAGACCGGGGTAGCGATCTTGATGCCGAGCGCCTCGGCAGCCCAGCCAAGGTGGGTCTCCATAATCTGGCCGATGTTCATGCGGTGCGGCACGCCCAGAGGGTTAAGAATGATGTCAACCGGCGTGCCATCGGGCAGGAACGGCATATCTTCGATGGGCAAGACGCGCGAGATGACACCCTTGTTGCCATGCCGCCCGGCCATCTTGTCGCCCGCGCCGATCTTGCGTTTCTGGGCGATGCTGACGCGCACCAGTTGATTGACGCCCGGCAGCAGTTCGTCGCCGTTGTCGCGCGAGAAGACTTTGACCTCGACGACCTTGCCACGCTCGCCGTGCGGCACGCGCAGCGAGGTATCCTTGACTTCACGCGCCTTTTCGCCAAAGATGGCGCGCAGGAGTTTCTCTTCGGCGGTCAGCTCGGTTTCGCCTTTGGGCGTGATTTTGCCGACCAGGATATCCTGCGGGCCTACCTCAGCGCCGACGTAGATGATGCCGCGCTCGTCGAGATTGCGCAGTCCTTCCTCGCCGACGTTGGGGATGTCGCGGGTGATTTCTTCGGGGCCGAGCTTGGTATCACGCGCATCGGTTTCGTATTTTTCGATATGGATAGAAGTGAAGAGGTCCTCGCGCACGATACGCTCACTGATGAGAATAGCGTCCTCGAAGTTGCCGCCTTCCCAGCTCATGAAAGCCACGAGGATGTTCTGGCCGAGGGCAATTTCGCCCTTCTCGGTGGACGAGCTATCGGCGATGACCTCACCAGCCGTGACATAGTCACCTTTGCGCACGATAGAACGCTGGTTGATGCAGGTACCGGCGTTGGAGCGCACGAACTTGCGCAGGTTGTAGGTGTGCGATTCGCCCTGCTCATCCATAATGACGATCTGGCGCGCGGTGGATTTGACCACTTCACCGTTAATCTCGCTGACGATTACCTGGCCGGAGTCGATGGCGACCTGCCGCTCGATGCCGGTGCCGCAGATGGGCGATTGCGGGCGCAGCAGTGGCACGGCCTGGCGCTGCATATTCGCGCCCATGAGGGCGCGGTTTACGTCGTCATGCTCCAGGAATGGGATAAGCGCGGTAGCCACGCTGACGGTCTGGCGCGGAGAGACATCCATATAGTCCATATTGTCGGAAGGCTCCATGACGAATTCGCCCTGGTAGCGGCCCATGACGCGCTCCTGAGCGAACTCGCCGTTGGGAGTGAGACGGGCGTTAGCCTGCGCGATATAGAAGTTCTCTTCGTCATCGGCGGTGCGATAGTCGACCTCGTCGGTGACGAAAGGCTTGATGCGCACCTCGGCGCCGGCGGAGCCAGCAGCGGCGTTGATTTTTTTGAACAGGGCCTCGTCGATGCGCACACGGGTGCGCGCCTTGACGAGGACTTTGCCATCGTGCGTTTTGAGGTCTTCGTACTCGTGTCCGACGATGCCGCGATATTCGCGCCCGACCAGGCGCGGGTCGTTGGCCTTGAGTTTCTTGTAGACCTTGCGATAGGGTGTTTCGATGAAGCCGTAGGGGTTGATCTGCCCATAGGTTGCCAGGTTGCCGATGAGGCCGATGTTGGGGCCTTCCGGCGTTTCAATAGGACAGATGCGCCCATAGTGCGAGCGATGCACGTCGCGCACGTCGAAGCTGGCGCGCTCGCGCGAAAGGCCGCCGGGGCCGAGGGCCGAGAGGCGCCGTTTATGGCCGATCTCTGCGAGGGCGTTGGTCTGATCCATGAATTGTGACAGCTGGCTGCCGCCGAAAAACTCCTTCATAGCAGCGACGACGGGACGTATATTAATGAGGGCATTGGGGGTAGCCTGGCCAGGCTCCTGAATGCTCATACGCTCTTTGACGACGCGCTCCATACGCAGCAGGCCGACGCGGAACTGGGTCTGGATGAGTTCGCCGACGCAGCGCACGCGGCGATTGCCCAGGTGATCGATGTCATCCTTGCGCCCGATGCCATTGTTGAGCTGCACGAGGCGACGCACGATATGCACCAGATCATCGAGCGTGAGCGTGCGCTGGCTCTGCGGGATAGACAGGTCGAGTTTGCGGTTCAGTTTGTAGCGACCGACGCTGCCCAGGTCATAGCGCCTGCTATTGAAGAACATGTTTTTGACGAGCGAACGCGCGTTATCGATGGTAGCGGGATCGCCGGGACGCATCTTTTTATAGAGCTCCAGTAACGCTTCATCCTCTCTTTTGACAGGGTCCTTCTCCAGAGTAGCCTGAACGAAGCGCACGTTGGCGTCGGTATCGACATCGCGGAAGGCGTCGAGAATGCCCTGGTCGCTGGACAGGTCGAGCGGCTCACCGACCCATTGCTCTTTGGCGAGGTTGGCGATGGCGCGCAGCAAGGTAGTGACGGGCAACTTGCGCTTGCGGTCGATCTTGACGGAAAGCTGGTTTTTATTGCTGGTCTCAAACTCAAGCCAGGCGCCGCGCGCGGGGATGAGCTTGGCTGAGAAGAGTCTGCGGCCGGTGGTGGCATCCTCATCGGCGGTGAAGTAGACGCCGGGGGAGCGCACGAGTTGTGAGACGACGACGCGCTCCGCGCCATTGATGATAAAGGTGCCCTGCCTGGTCATGAGGGGGAAATCACCCATGAAGATATCCTTCTCGATGATCTCGCCTGTTTCCTTATTCGTAAGACGGGCCTTGACGGTGAGGGGCGCGGCATAGGTGGCATCGCGGTCGCGGCACTCATCTTCGGTATATTTAGACTTGCCAAAAGGCTCCGGCGGGACGATAAATTCGAGCTTGAGATTTTTGCCGGTAAAATCCTCGATGGGGGAGATTTCGTCAAAAAGTTCGCGCAGTCCTTCTTTCTTAAACCATTCAAAGGAGTCGAGCTGGATCTGAATAAGACCCGGCATTGGCCGAATATCCGGAATGCGCGCGAATGAGACGCGTTCTGGAGTGGTTACGGCCCTGCTGATTACTGCCATAGGTAGGATTCTCCTCTCACCTGGTCACGCACAGAGAAACGCAGAAAGACGCACTGGTGGCAACCGTGAAGTTGCCGATGCGCCCTCCTTTTAGGAAAAACAAATGGAAACGAAAGATAAATGCCCATTATGCCTGTGTTGAACAACGTTCTATGACAAGAAAAGTAACCGCTCTATGCTTTCATAAGCGGTTACTCCTAAACATCCCACGTTTGCCGGCTATGTGCAAATCTGCCACATGCACCTCCCATCATGATGCTATTGCTACCGGCCACACGAGACGAGATGAAACAGACGGAACGGAAGGTATGATAGTTGGGACAATTGGTTTGTAGATTAATGCCTTTAATACCTCTATGCTGTATCCCTACACATGCAAGCAGTACGGTTATGCGGCGCATGGGGAAGAATGTGTCGTTCCGTGTCCAGTTTTCCCTGTCTGTGCTTTTATGTATCAGCGTTGTTGCCATCCTGACGTAACATCACTGTTAACAGTATACACACTGTGGCAATTGGCAATTATACAACTAAATAAACATCCTGTCAATAGTTTTTAGCCGCAATTTTCCTGGTCTGTGAATTATTGCCAGGTCGCTCCTACACGGGGACAGCGGAATGTTGGAAACTTTGCTGCAAAGCTGCGTCGATGTCTTGATCGAAGAGATTGGGGGGCAGCAGGTGGGCGTCGAGTCGATGGGCGCGCAGGAGTTGTAAGAGGCGCTGCTGGTCTTGAATGTGGAGGAGATTGAGGTCGAAGAGGGTTTCGGGTAGGCGCGGGCAACTGACGGTAAGGATAGGGGAATGAAGACCATCGATGCGCAAGGTGGTCTGGTTGCTCAGTTGGTAGGTATGCGGGGCGCCGAGTTTGCGGATGAAGGAGACGGAACCGATGATGCCGATGATGATGAAAGAGGCAGAGACGAGGGTGAGGACAAGTCCGGCGAGGCTGAGGATGAGGGAGAGGGCGCTAGCGAGGACGATGAGAGCAGGATGCGGCAGGTGCAGGGTCCAGCCGATGAGGATGTCAGGGGCGAGACCGAGGAGGGCGGCGAGGAAGCAGGCGAAGGCAGCGCGAAGGAGGCCGTAAACGCTGCTGAAGTTTTTAGGGGAGAGGTCACGCACGGTGAGGGTAGAATGCGCAGGGTGCAGGGGATGCACGGGGTCCGGACGGTCTACATGTAAGATGAGCATGCCGTGACGGCGACCGGAGCGCAGGGCGAGGAGGAAGCGTGTGACGATGACGCTGGCTGCGAGCAAGATAAAAGCGCCGTACCACAAGGTAGCGAGCAGGGCATCCTGCCATTTGAGGTAGGGCGTGAAACGGTGGATGTAGGTGGGCCAGAAGAGTATGCCCAGGCCGATGCAGAGGGCTGCGCCTAGAAGGGATGCAGTGATGAGGAGGGAGGCGAGCAGGCGCATGCGTGTATAAGGCGCTTCTGGAAGGTGAAAAGCGTAGGTATGTGTGATAGGCTGTAGCTGTATCATAAACTCCCTTGCGTGTTAATTTCCGCATGTTATGACGAATGAAGCGGGCAGGGAGTTACAAACGTGGCGGAAGTTGGCGGAGGTCGTCGAAGAGGATGGTGTGAAGGTAGCGTTCGGCAGCGCTGGGAAAGATGGTGACGATGACTTTGCCGCGATGCTGTTCTTTCTTGCTCTCCTGGACGGCGGCCCAGGCGACGGCGCCGCTGCTGATGCCGACTGAGAGACCTTCGCGTTCGAGGAGTTGAATAGCGGTGGAGACGGCGTGGTGGTCGGTGACGGGGACGATGCGGTCGATGAGGTCAAGGCGGAGAGTGTCGGGCTGGAAACCGGCGCCGAGTCCTTCGATGCGATGAGGGCCGGGGCGCCCGCCGGATAAGACGGCGCAGGAGGCGGGTTCGACAGCGACAACTTCGACGGAGGGTTTGTGGGCGCGGAGGCCTTCGGCGACGCCGGTGAGTGTGCCGCCGGTGCCAACGCCGATAACGACGATATCGACGGCGCCGCCGGTGTCCTGCCATATTTCGAGGGCGGTGGTTTCGCGGTGGGAGCGAGGGTTTGCCTGGTTATAAAATTGCTGGGGGAACCAGGCATTGGGAATGGTGGTGCGCAGTTCGATGACTTTGTTGATGGCGCCGCGCATGCCGAGTTTGCCGGGGGTAAGGATAATCTCTGCGCCGAAGCGCTGCAGGAGGAGGCGACGTTCGAGGTTGATGGTATCGGGCATGGTGAGGATGCAGTGATAGCCGCGGGCGGCGGCGATCCAGGCCAGGGAGATGCCCATGTTGCCGCTGGTGGGTTCGGTGATGATGCTGCCGGGGCGCAAGAGGCCCTGGACTTCGGCTTCGCAGACCATCTGGAGGGCGACGCGATCTTTGAGGCTGCCGCCGGGACTATACATTTCTAGTTTGGCGAGCAGAGTAGCAGGTAAGCCGGGGGCGATACGTTGCAATTGGACCAGGGGAGTGCGCCCGACTAAGGCGGTGGCGTCTGAAGCCCAATGAGGTTGTTGGGAGGGCATGATGTTATCCAATCCCATCGGTGTGCTGGTCTTCGCCAAGGAGGGCGCGCATGATGAAGAGCAACTCTTGCAGTTTGAAAGGTTTACGCAGGAAGAGGCCAGTCTGCAAACCCATGCGGTGCAATTGCCAGTCGTGGCTGCCGGTGATGACGATGATGGGGGTATGCCTTGTGCGGCTATGGCCGCGCAAGATTTTGTAGAGGGCGGCCCCATCGAGGTTAGGCAGACCTACGTCGAGCAGGATCAAGTCGGGCTGTAGGGCGGGAAGGTTGTTTTTGGCGATCTGACCATCAGGGAAAAAGTGCAGGCGCCAGTGGGCCTGATCTTTCATAATGTCATAAAACAGGTCTGTGAGCTGCGGGTCATCTTCAACAACGGCGATCAATTTGACGGCACGGCGGGATGCAGATGGTTGAGATGCCTGCGAGATAGGTGTTGGTTCTAAAAAGTCGTCAGCCACTTGCGCACTCCAGGATAGCCCGTCAGATATAGTACATAGTTTCCGCGCTGCCGATGGCGCCATGCAGATGGTGACGGGCGAGTTCTTCGATGGTGGTAGAGGTGAGAACGGCCTGAGTCAATTCATCGATTTTGCGCCAGACTTCGCGCAGGGCGCAGTCTGGGGAAAGCTGGCAGAAAGCAGGGTTGGGCAAACATTCCATGGGTGGAACATAGCCTTCGAGGGCCTGCATGACCATGGCCATGGTGATAGAGGCGGGTGGCCGGGCGAGCATATGTCCGCCGCGGGAGCCACGCACGCTTTTAATGAGGCCTTCTTTGCGCAGGGCGAGCAATATCTGGTCGAGATAGTGCTCTGGTATATATTGACGGCTGGCAATGTCCGCGCTGTCTACCGGTCCCTGCCCGTAGTAGGCTGCCAGGTCAAGCATGGCGCGCAGGCCATAGTCACCTTTCATGGTGAGTTTCATAGTCAGGAATGCCCTTCCGCTTTGCGTTGCCAGGGTACAGGTAGACGAGGGCGACCGCAAGGGTCTCCACCCCACATCCACTCGACCCCCGCCCTTACAATGACTACGAAGGGAATATGCTACCGGTAGCATATACCAGTGGCGAAATGATGTCAATGGGGGAGGCGTGCGGCGATTACTCTTCGCTAGAGGGTGGTTGGGATCGAGTTGAAGGGCACAATCATAGGCGGCCAAAGCTTCCTCATGCCGCCCTAAGCGATTGAGGGCAACGCCTTTGTTGAAGCAGGCAATACCTGGTGATGCTCCCGAAGTTGACCTATTTTCTCGTAAAGGCCCTCATCTAGTCTATGACCTAACTCATGAGCTATATGATGCGGTGCATCTTGTATCATTTCAGAGTGCTGATAACACTGGCTCGCTCGCTGGGGCTTCTGATTGGAGCAGCGGCTGCTCTCCCCTCTCTGGCCCCTCCTGAGTTTCGGCCTCGAAGAGGTTGGCCAGATGGGCTTCCACCGCAGATCAAGCGTCTGCTCCAAGTGCCGATAAAAGTGATCTGTGGCGACTAACTCTTCTAAGGAAAACTAGACGAGTGGGGCAAAGGATCGCTGCTCGCTTCCCATCATGACGGTACACTCTCTTCCTCCTTGCTGCCTGGGAGCATTCGGGTGTTCCTTTCCCTGAATGGTTCAGGCTGACGTAACCACAGCGAGATATGCACTGGCTGCATCGTTTCCTGGACCACTGCCAGCAACTGCTGGCGCAACTGATCCAGGTCCACTTCCTGACGCAGCGTGCTGCTGAAAGCAGCCATGACCTTGACCGCGTCATACTTGCGGCGGTAAAAACGGCGATCAATGATCGTCTGAAGGCGGCGGCGTAGCGGCTGGAAGAGCGCCGCAATCACCAGCGTGGAGACCACAATGACCAGCGGTTGCTGCGAGAGGCTGCCAGTCACGACATGCACCAGGGCTTGCAAGGCCAGGATGAGGCCGATATACAGTCCCACCAGCAGGGCGGACAAGGTGCCATAGACCAACGTGCGGTTGATGAGGACATCGATATCCCACAATCGGTAGCGCAAGATGGCGATGCCCAGACCGAGAGGAAAAACCGCCAGGATCAAGTATGTCGTCAGGTTATTGAGGAGTTGGTACCACGAGTCAGGTGCGCCCAAGCCCGGCACTACAGCGCCCAGTCCACTATAGATGATATAGCAAGATATAGCGACAGCAAAGGCAAAAATGAACCACTTGGTCTGTTGCCGCTGCACGGAGTCATAGACCCGTATATAGCGGTAGACCTGCACTCCTACCGTGCAGATAAAGACCAGAAAAATCGCGAGATTTTCTGCCGCACTAACCACAGGGTCTGAGCTAAGGGGCGCCATATCCGCGACTACTGGGGGCACAACTAAAAGCCAGGACCAGCGGGGAGTGAACCGGCCGGTGGGAAAGATCAAGATAAAGGCAAAGAGGGCAGGCCACTGCACATCCGTTATGACTCTACTGGCATAGACCAGCAGTTGCAGAAACAAGGGCGTCCTGGCGGTCACAGAGATACCTCCCAGACCATCGGCAATCACGCCACCTGCACCAAAGAGTACCAGTACCAGCGAGAAGAACAATCCTCTCCATTCCTGCGACTTGCGCCAGAAGATCAGCACCCCGATCCCCACGAACAACAAGGACAGTGCGGCAGTGAGCGCGACCAAGAAGCCTACATAGGCTGCAACCGCCACATGCAGCCGAGCAAGAGCCCGGGCATTGCCTGGGGTGAGAGATAGGGCGCATTGCGTCGAGTTGGATGGGGCGCAGACGGTCCCCGCGAGTTGGTAGGCAACGGGAATACTGGCCACGAAGTAGGTCAGCAGCACGAGAGTGAGCACGATCCATGCGACGCGCGCGGCTCGTAGCCAGTTCCACTGCTTTCGACTAGGCGACGTGGGCGAGGCAGCAGGAAGTGCCTCGTCAGATAGGCGCTGATGCATAGTCATAGCGCTGCTCCTTCTCTCGCTCTCCGGGACCATCCGCCAAATCATGGCATACACGAAATCAGTGTTTCTTTGAGCTATTCTGCCTTCTAGTATAGCACGCTACCGTTTCAGAAGCGTTACGGCAAGCGTTATGATTTTTTCACCGATGAATGGGACTATACCTCTTTTTCAACACGCTGATTTTTTGTGCGACATTCCCTAGCTGATTAATCAATGGATTAAACATATCGATTTCTCCTAAATTATCCAAAATAACACCACATTTTGAATGACGTATTTAATTTTGAATTATAACGATACATTTGGAGACTCGCACTTTTGGGGAAAGCTCTCCCACAATATAGAATTAGATATGTGTTTGAGCTTGAAAAAGGATCCAGTCGAAACCATAAACTCAGCAATCCCCAAAAGTGAGGGAGGCCCTCAATGGGGGGAGGCGGTACGGGCAAGGGCGAGCAGATCGGTGCGGATGTTGGTGAAGTGTTCGCGCAGAGCGGCCATGTTGACATGGGTGTCTTGAATACGCACCCAGATACGCCGCTGGGGAAAGTAGAATGTGGCGCAGAGGCTTAAGATGAGCAGGATGGCGGTGGGCCACACCAGTTGCGAGCCGCTATCTTTGGTGACGAGCAGGACGGTGGCTTGCTGGGCATTGTTGACGGTGATGGTCCATTGCTTGTCGACGCTCTGGCCGGATTCTCCTTTGGCAAGGCGCACAACGGCTTTATCCTGATTGGCAGGTGTTCCAGGCGTGCCAATGCTGATGAGAAAGAGGGGATGGGGTATCTGTGCCAGTTGCTGCGAGGGCGGGTGCGGGAAGAGTATGACACTCATGGTCATGGATGTACCGGCGATGGGGATGCCGTTGGCATAATCAACTTCGAGACCCTGGACAATGCCAGATTGATCGAGCACAATGGGTTGAGCGCAGACGAAACAGCCCTGGGCGTCGCCGACGGTAATGGTGACGGAGGGGATCAACGATGACTGGTGGAAGATGATGCCATCATATGATAAGGGGTCGTTGACACGCAGGTGATTGCTGCGGGCCACCAGTTCGCCATCGCGGTAGACGCTGAGGTCGGTGACATAGTCGGTTGCGAGACCTGTTTTTGGATCGAAGGTGGCGGTAAAGGAGTTGACGCGAAAACTGATGTTGTGCGCCGTGCCGCGCGGATAGACGACGGCGCTCTGACCGGCTGGCAACGCCTGGTCAAAAGTGAAACCGGCCAGGTTGTCGCTGAGGCTGACGAGGGGCGCGGGCAGGAAACGGCGCGCGGGACTATCTGGTGGAAAGCCATGCCACAGCGAGAGGACGCCCGCCATGAGCAGTGTCACCAGGGCAGCATGAAAGACAAAGGTCGCGAGGGTGGCCCAGGAATTTTTGTTGGCATAGATGTAGGTGACTTCTTCATCCTGTACGGAGCGGAGGCGGTAGTGACGTTTGCGGAGTTGGGCGGTGGTCCAGGCGACGGGGTCAGGATGGGCGAATTCGATGCGTTCAAGGGCGTTCTGGTAGAATTTCTCGCTGCGGCGGATGACGGGGTGTTTGAAATTTTGCCAGATGGTAGGGGCGCGATTGAGGGTGCAGACGATGATGCTGAGTACGAGTACGGTGAGCAGCAGCAAAAAGTACCAGCTTGAGAAGATAGTGAAGAATTGCAGCCAGTTGAAGACAGGGGTCAACGAACCATAGCGAGGCAGAGCGTTCTGTTGCACCCAGGAGGTATAAGCCGTGGGATCGCTGAGCACTTCGCCGGGAGCCTGCACAAAATAGATGCCAATCAAGCAAATGGTGGTAATGAGGGTGATGAGCAAGATGGCAGTGCGCACCGAACTCAGCCAGCCCCAGGCGGCGTCTATGGGATGACGCGCTATATACATGAGGCGCTGTATAGGCCTACCAGGGCGAGTGCGAGACGAAGCGGGACGACTACCAGGGTCGCCCGTATCCTGTACGGAGCGGTTAGGATGTTTGGTTTGTGTTGCCATGCTGCTCTCAGATTACTACGATTTAGCGGGACGACACGCGATAATCGCGTCGCTACATATGATAGAGCATGATGGGTATTCTGGCAAGATGGCATATTTTAATGAAGTGCGCAAGGGCAGAGCATGCCGATCACAAAGCATGGCGACCGCAAGGGTCGCCACTACTATACACGTAAAACGTACAGAAGGCGTAGTATAGTAGTGGCGACCCTTGTGGCATTGGTAGTAAGAAAATCATTTCTGCACCTTGGGCTTGGGGGGAAACGAAGACTTGGAAGAGGGAGCC
>Ga0070733_10000718_pt1 | contig 26103 bp, 22 predicted proteins | sample Coa_R1_9_FD_66450 | JGI IMG/M metagenome (GOLD analysis project Ga0070733, IMG submission 66450) | Surface soil microbial communities from Centralia Pennsylvania, which are recovering from an underground coalmine fire - Coalmine... | ecosystem: Environmental > Terrestrial > Soil > Unclassified ...
GACTGATACTGCCGTCGCTGCCTCCCAGGTGCGAGTCTCCGCGGGCGTGCGCCGGAGCGGTACCGCGTTGATGGCGCGCGCCGGGTTGTACTGCGCCGCGGGCGGGTGTCTGGCGGCGGAACTGCTGTTAGCCTGGAAGCTGCACACCTCATCGCTGTCCCCGCTCGGCAAGCTCATCGTCTTCGGCGCACCGCCGCTCGCTGCTGCGGTACTGCTCGTCCTGGCGCGTCGTTTGAGCGACTACGCCGTCAGCCGGTTGCTGCTCGAGTGCCTGGTGTTTGTCATCGGCCTGGCGTGCGTTGAAGTCGGGTTGAGCCAGTTCGCGTGGGTTTCACCGAGTCGCCACGTGCAGCACGCCACGGTCGCGAGGCGGCTCGGCGTGCCGTACGACCAACGCTATACTTCGCAAGTCGTCGCCGACCTCCGCGCCCGCGGTGTCACCGCCTATCCCGCCTATGCGCGGGACTGGCTGATGTGGCCGTCGCTCCGCGCGCGCATCGGCGCAGATATCTACCCACTCGCGCAGGTGTCCAACAGCACGATCGTCGAGTGCAACGAGGGTGGGCGCTTTTTGATCTGGCACTCCGATGAGCTGGGATTCAACAATCCCCCCGGACTCGCCGCCCAGGGGACCGCGGATATCGCCGCGATCGGCAGCTCCTACACTCTCGGACACTGTGTGCAGCCAAATGAGAGCTATGTCGCCAGATTGCGCGAGCGCTATCCGCACACGCTGAACTTTGGCATGGGAGGCACCTTCCTGCCCTCGATGCTCGCTACCCTGCGTGAGTTTGTCGCGCCGCTGCGGCCGCGCATCGTGATCTGGGCCATGTATCCCAACGCCATCGACACGCACGGGCTCGCCGACCCCATCCTGCGCGGTTACCTGCAGCCGGATTTCACGCAGCACCTGCTCGCCCGGCAGGCGGAAATGGAGCAGCGGCTGCGCGCCACGCTGGTACCGATGCAGGCGGATCTGGATCGCGAGTCCATTGCGAGCGCCGCCGATGCCGAGCGCCGCAGATGGCACGACGTGCTCAAGTTTCCCCTGCTGCGCGAACGCCTCATGCCGCTCAAGGCGCTGCTGCAGAAGCCGCCGCCGCCCGAGGATGACCGGCAGGCGGTGGCGATCGTCAGCCTGGCGAAATCGACGGTGGAGAGCTGGGGCGGGCAACTGGTCGTGGTGATCATTCCGATGTACGCCGAGATCGTGGCAGGGCAGATCCCAGCCGACCGCCGCCACGACCATGTGGTCAGCACGCTGCGCCCGACCGGCGTGCATATCATTGATGGTGCAGCTTACTTTCTCCGGCAGAAGGATCCGGCGATGCTCTACAGTCTCGGGATCGACAGTCATATGAACGCCGCCGGGCATCGCCTGCTCGCCGACTACGTTGCCGCGGATCTGGAACGCAATTATCCGCAGCGCCTGTCACACGATCCCACACGGATAGCGCCTTGACCAGATGAGCACGCCAATGACAGACAGCCAGTTAGCCGAGCGCGTGGCGACGGTGTTTCGCCAGACGTTCGGCAGGAAAACCAACTTCAGTCCGGACCTGAAGCGAACCGACGTGACAGCCTGGACTTCCCTGAAGCACGTGGAATTCATCATCGCCCTCGAAACCGCGTTTGGCGTGCGCTTCGACGGCGCCGATGCGACCGACATGGTGAGCATCCCGGTGGTGCTCGAACGCCTTGGAACGAAGCTGACGTGAACGCGCAGGTCGACTCAGCGCCGCGGCCCGATTATCTCGAGCGCGCCTGCATCATCCGCGCCGTGGAGGAGCGGCTGCTGCGGCTGTTTGCGGAAGGCAAGGTCGCCGGCACGACCCATACCTGCCTTGGACAGGAGCTGTCGGCGGTGGCGCTGGCCGCGGCTCTGGAACGCGGCCGCGACGTGATCATTTCGAATCATCGCTGTCACGGCCACTACATCGCCTGGACCGGGGACGTCGAAGGCCTGGTCGCGGAAGTGATGGGCAAGCGCACCGGCGTCTGCGGCGGCATAGGCGGCAGCCAGCATCTGTGCGGCAAGGGATTCTTCAGCAACGGCGTTCAGGGTGGCATCGTCCCGGTGGCGGCAGGCCTGGCGCTGGCCCACAAGCTGGCCGGCAATGGCGCGCTGGCCGTGGCCTGCATAGGCGATGGGACGCTCGGCGAAGGGGTGGTGTACGAAGCCTTCAACATTGCCAGCAAGTGGCAGCTGCCGCTGCTGGTAGTGCTCGAAAACAACTCCTATGCCCAGTCGACCTCGCAGGCGGAGACACTCGCCGGTGATATCTGCGCCCGTGCGCTCGCCTTCGGCTGGAACACGCTCCATGGCAACACCTGGGACTACGCGGCTCTAGCGGATACGGTTCGCGCGGCAGCCGACTCGGTGCGCGCAACCTGCACACCGGCCCTGGTGCGGGTCGATACCTATCGCCTGGCTGCGCACTCCAAGGGCGATGACAATCGCGACCCGGCCGAAATCGCCTCTTTCGCGGCCCGCGATCCGCTCAATCAGTCCCTGCACGGCGAGTCGCAGACCGCGCGGGCGTTCCGGGCGGCGCAGTCGCGGGTGGAGGCAGCGGTGCAGGCAGCCGAGCTGGAATCCCACCTGGCCGCCGCGCCTGAGAGGCCGGTACAGCCGAGCGAACCGTGGCGCGCAGTGACGCCCGAGAGCGGCACGCAACTCGAGGCGATCAACCAGGCACTGCACGCCTGGATGGCGCGCGACCCGCGGGTGCTGCTGATCGGCGAGGACATTCGCTCGCCCTACGGCGGTGCATTCAAGGTGACACGCGGCCTATCCGACGCCTATCCGGCGCGGGTCTTCAATACGCCCATCAGCGAGGCAGGGATCGTCGGCGTGGGCAACGGGGCGGCCCTCGGGGGTCACCGGCCGGTCGTGGAAATCATGTTCGGTGACTTCCTGACGCTGTGCTTCGACCAACTCGTCAACCATGCCGCCAAATTTGCCGGCATGTACAACGGGCAGGTGAAGAATCCGATCGTGGTCCGCTCGCCGATGGGCGGCGGTCGCGGTTACGGGCCGACCCACAGCCAGAATCTGGAGAAGCATCTGGCGGGTGTGCCGGGGCTGGTGCTCCTCGCGCTGCACTCCCGCACGCGGATTCGCGCCCTGTACGAGTCCCTGAGCTCCTTCGAGGAGCCGGTGCTGATCATTGAGAACAAGCTTCTCTATCCGGTCCGGGGCGACGCGGCACTGCCGCAGGGCTTTCGCCTGGAAGAGACGGCGGAGCGCTTTCCGACCACCCGACTCGTCCCCGACCCGCCCGCCGATGTGACCGTCGTGGCGTTTGGGCGCATGGCGCTGCTCGCCGAGCGGGTTGCCAGGGATCTCCACGAGCGCGAGGAAATCAACCTCGAGCTGATCATGCCGCTGCAGGTCTCGCCGCTTGACCTGCGGCCGATCGTCGAGTCGGCGCTGCGCACCGGCAAACTCCTGGTGGTGGAAGAGGGCGCCAGTGGCTTCGATCTGGCGGGCGAAGTGATAGCCGGCGTGTGCATCGCCGCCGATGGCAAGGTCGCGGTGCGCGCGCGGCGGATCGGCGCACAGCCGGTGCCGATCCCAAGTGCATCCGAGCTCGAGCGTCGCGTATTGCCGTCGGAGGCCCAGATTCAGGCAGCTTGTCTGGAGTTGTTCGATGGCTGAGGCCACGGCGGTTGTCGTTCCCAGAATCAATACCAACGATGACGAGGCGGTCATTGTCAGCTGGGCGGTCCGCTCCGGCACAGCGGTCGCGGCGGACCAGCTGCTTGCCGTTCTGGAGACGACCAAGGCCACCTTCGATGTAAAGGCGCCCGCCGGCGGCTACGTTTTCTTCAACCTTCCGGCAAAGGTTACCGTGGCGGTCGGCGCGCCGATTGCCTGGATTTCCGCCGAGCCCACCGCGCCGGTAACCATGTCGGGCGACGCCACGACGCCCGCCAGCGCAGCGCCGGTGACGGACGGCCGCTTCTCACGCAAGGCCCTGCGACTGATGAAAGATCACGGCATCAGTGCCGCGGAGTTTCCTGGCGCGGCGCGGGTCGAAGTGGCGGACGTTGAGCTGCGGATCGCGAACCGTGGCGCGCCTGCGGCCGTCGCGGGCGGCAGTCAAACCCCCGTCGACGCCGCGCCGCTCGAGCAGACCGCCTCCAAAATCATCGAGGCCGCCATGCTCGAGCGGGTTTACCGCGCGGCCGTGCCGAGCACGGTGGCGGTGAGCATCGACGAGCACAAGCTGCAGGAGAACCTCAAGGCCCTGGCTGCCGCGCACGGGCCGCTCAGCCTCCTCGAAGTGACCATCCACGCGGCAGCCGCAGCGCTCGCCGATTATCCGGATCTCAACGGCTACTACCTGGACGGCCACGCCTTTACGTATCGCAAGGTGTCGATCGGCTTCGCCATCAACGCCGGCCGTTCGCTCAAGGTCCCGGTGGTACACGACGCCGCGGCGCGCTCGCCGCTCGAGATCGCCCGGGCAGTGCGGGAGTTGTCGTTGCGCTATATGCGCGATGAACTCGGCAGCGCGGATCAAAGCGGTGGGACCTTCACCGTGACCGATCTGTCGGGATACGGCGCAGTACATTTCATCCCGGTGCTCAACCAACGCCAGGCGGCGATCCTCGGCATCTGCGGCGCGCGGGCGGCGGACAACAGCCGCGATCTCGTCCTCAGCTTCGACCACCGCATATCGGACGGCATGCGCGCCGCCAGCTTTCTTCGCGAGGTGCGCGAGGCTCTCGAGGCCGGGATTAGCGGGCGTTAGCGCATGCTGTTCAATTCGCCCATTTTTGTTGTCTTCTATCTGGCGGTATTCCTCCTTTATTGGGGGCTCAGGCAACGGCGCCCGCAAAACCTGCTGTTGATCGTCGCCAGTTATGTGTTCTACGGCAGCTGGAGCTGGAAATTCCTGCTGCTGCTGATGGCCAGCACGCTGTTCGACTTTGGCTGCGGCCTCGCGATCGACGCCGCCCGCGGCCCGGGGCGGCGGCGCCTGTTCCTGGCGGCGAGCGTGACCGCGAACCTCACGTTGCTCGGCGTGTTCAAGTACGCCGGATTTTTCACCCATCAGGCCGCGGAGTTTCTCGCCGGCCTCGGTATCACCGTGCAGCCGTGGACGCTGCAGATCGTGCTCCCGATAGGGCTCTCGTTCTATACGTTCCAGAGCCTCGGCTATGTCATCGACGTCTACCGCAGGAAGCTGCCGGCGGTGCGCAGCCTGGAGGAATACGCGCTGTACGTGGCGTTCTTCCCGCAGCTGGTAGCCGGTCCGATCGAACGCGCGACGCACATGCTGCCGCAGTATCGTGCCCCGCGGGTGTTCAGCGGCGCGGCGCTCGAATCCGGGCTGATGCTGATGGTCTGGGGCCTGTTCAAGAAAATGGTGATCGCGGACAACCTCGCCCCCTACGTGAACCACGTGTTTGAGAATCCCGCCAGTTTCTCCGGCGGTGGACTCCTGACGGCGCTGGTGTTCTTCACCTTCCAGATCTACTGCGACTTTTCCGGTTATTCCGACTGTGCGCGCGGCGTCGCGCGAACACTCGGCTTCGATCTGATGATCAACTTCAACCTGCCGTACTTCTCCCAAAATCCGGTGGAGTTCTGGCGGCGCTGGCACATCAGCCTGTCGCAATGGTTCCAGGATTACCTGTATTTTCCGCTGGCCATGCGCTACATGCGCCGCGGCGGCTTTGCCAGCAAGTACAAGGCACACATCATCTCGTTTGCGCTCATCGGGCTGTGGCACGGCGCCAACTGGACGTTCATCGTCTTCGGCCTCTACTGGGGCCTGCTGATCGCGGGCTACCTGTACATTCAGGAGCGCCTGAACGATCTGCCGGATGACTCCCCCTTCAGGTTCCAGAGTGCCGGGGGAGCTGCGGCCGTCTTGCGCGGCGCCGTCTCGATCCTCGTCACCTTCACGATCGCGTGCTGCGGCTGGCTGCTGTTTCGCGCCGACTCACTGGCGACCGCGTGGCAGGTGTTCGAACGCATCGTCTCGGCGGCGCCGGGAGCTTCGCAACTGGTGCGCGCGGACGTCATTGGCGCCGGCCAGCTGTGGCTGATGGTGATCGGACTGTGGTCGTGCGAATTGATCTACCGCTACTATCCCGCCGCGCTGGCGCTCGTTACCGGGTCACCCGCGCGGCGGCTGGTCTGGCGCCAGGCGCTGGTGGTGGGGATCCTGGTGTCGTACTTCGCCTCGCAGCAGGGTAAGAGCTTGCCGTTCATCTACTTTCAGTTCTGAACGGTCGCGTGCTTGGCTTCAGCTGACGTCAATGATCACCTGAATGCCCGGCTGGCCTGGCTGATTCTGGCGCTCATCATCGCCGGCGGCGTGATGCTGCGCACGCCGGCTCTGCACTGGCTTGCCGGCGCCGCGGAGTCCGCGGACTTCAGCTTTCAACCTGATGACATGCGCTTTGTGCTCGCCGCCAAAGACATCCAGGCGCCCAATCCCGACGGCTACCCGCAGGGGATGACGACGCAGCTGTACCTCGCGCATTCGTTAGTCAACCGCTTCACACCAGCCAGCTTCCTGCAGGTGCTGCACGCCATCACGATCTTTTATGCGGGCCTGTCGATTCTGCTGACCTACCTGACCGCGCGCAGCTGGCGCATGACCCGGGGCGGTGCGCTGCTGGGAGCGGCGTTTCTGAGCCTCGCGCCGGCGGCGGTCGTGCAGTCAAATTTCGGCACCGCCGACATCACGGCGATGTTCTACTTTTACGCGACCTTGTTGGCCGGCGGCCAGTATCTGCGCACCGGCAGGCAGCTGTGGTTTGTGAGTCTGTGCGCGCTGACCGGGATGGCCGTGGCAGTCAAATTCTCTGTTCCCCTATTCGCGCCGCTCGCGCTCGTCCTGGCCGTGCAGCGCAAGGGCGAACGGCTCGCGCAGGGTCTGAGTGCGCTGCTCATCGTCGTCGCCAGTTTCCAGGCGCTCTCCTTGTTCAGGTTTACGCCGTGGGACCTGCACCGTCTGTTCCTGATGCTGCGCGACGACAACGTGGTCATCGCCGGCGTTCAAAGTGACATCGTCGCCAGTGGTCCGATCGACCAGTTGCTGCGCTACAGTTGGGATCTGGTGTCCGCGGTTGGGATACCCAGTGCCTTGCTGTTTGTGGTCGGGTTCGTCCGTTGGTCGCGCTCCCTGCGCGAAATGGCGCAGCGAATAACCGGCGCGTTTTCTGCCGACCGCTGGCGGACGCTGGTTACGCCGGCCTCATTGTTCGTCGTCGCGCTGTCTCTGCACGCGCTGCTGCTCGTGATTTCGCGGATCCATGCCCAGCGACATGTGCTGATCTTCGTGCCGGTGATCTGCATTGCAGCGGCGCAGGCGCTGTTTTGGTTGCTGGGAACCCGCAGACTCACGGCGCCGGTGCGCGTCCTCGCCATCGCCGTGATTCTCGCCTGTGAGACGAGCGATGCCATCGCCATCGAGAGCCTGTATCCGGCAGATGTTCGCAATGAGCTGGCCGGTTGGACGGCGCAGCAGGCGGCGCAGGGCAAGCGGGTCGTCACCCTGACGCCCTTTTCAAATGTCCGCGGCAGCGAATACAACCCGGCTCAGAACCCATTGCTGCTCGATAAGTCATCGTACGTCGTGACCTGCGACTTCGAATTCGCGCGCTACCTGCATCACAGGAATGCGAGCGAGGTATTCCACCCCCTGGGCGGCCAGGAGCGGCTGGACTTCTTCCGTGGCGCGCTCGAGCTCGGGACATCCGAGTTCGGTATCGTGCGGGAGTTCAGCAGCAAGCCTCGCGGTGCTGAGTTGCGACTCATAGACGCGCACGTTCTGGCACCTCTCGGCACCTTCGTCCCACGCCACTGTGTGGCGTTGGGACGGGTTGATGAATTGCCGCCCGATGCCCAACGGACCATCCGGGCTGAGCTGGCCACTGCGGGGCGTGGCTGGTGAGCAGCCGCGACTGGAGAAAACGATTGTGAAGGTTCATCCTTGACCGCGCCACATGGACCAGACTGATCCATCCAACGCTGCGCCGACCACTTTAGAGGCCATTGTGCGGGCAGTTTGCCCAACTCCGAGTCCTGATTGAGGAACCGGGCGCGCACCACAGCAGCGCCAAAGGATGGGAGGAGCGCTGTAAAGAAGGTCTTTTTGAGCGTGCTGGGTACGCTTGGCCGTTGGCTGCGGCACACGCCCATTGCGCGTTGGCGATGGCTCGAACGGTTGCACGCAAATCTCACGGTTCGTTTTGGCAATTCCGACGGTATCGCGGTTGGTCAGTTTCGCGTCTTTGTTGATCCACGGGACCGCGTGATTGCCAAGAGGCTGATGCTTTACGGCGGCTACGAGACGCGTGAGATCGAGCTCTTGTGCTCGTTCGTTAGGCCCGGTGACTGCGCGCTCGATGTCGGCGCCAATATCGGCCTGTACTCCCTCGCTCTGTCGAGGGCAGTTGGTCCGAGCGGGCGCGTTATCGCGTGCGAACCGGACCCGGACAACGCTGCGCTGCTGCGTAAGAATCTTCGCGTCAACGGCTGCGCTAATGTCACAGTGATCGAGACTGCACTCGGGGACGAGTCCGGGGTCGTGCGCTTGTACCAGTCCGAGGACAATCGAGGTGCGTTGAGTACCACTGACGTTCTGGGAGTCGGGGAGGAGCGGGCGATCCGCGTGCGTATGCGCAGAGGCGACGCCATCATGGCTGAGCTGGGCGTCGCTGCCAGGATAGCCAAGATCGACGTCGAGGGCGCAGAACCGCTGGTCATCGCCGGCCTCGGCGTCCACCTTCCGCAGGTATTGATGTTCGAATTCGTGCCGCAGCTGCTGCGGGCTGCCGGACGCGATCCCGTCGAGTTCCTGCACGGTTTGACCGCCATGGGCTACACCTTGCGCGCTGTCGAGCCGGAAACAGGGCATGCGCGTCCGATGACCGGTCAGGAGCTCCAGGAAGGCACCGTCGCGGCGGAGACCAACCGCAACATATTGGCTCTCCGTTGAGCGGCCCGGCGGGGGGAGTTCGCCCTCGGGTTAGCGACCGGCTGTGAGATGTCTCAGGGCGGACAGGGAAATCCCGGTGGCCATCGCGCAACGAACCAGCCACCCGAAAGAAATGCCGTAAAGAACGCCCACCAGGCCCCAGCGAGAGGCAACGAAAGACGCGGCAACACCGATCCCGAGGCAGACCCACGAGCCGACGCTTAGCAATCGCAGGCTTCGTGCCGACGCCAGGGTGCTCGCCGTGGCGATTGCGAAAGCGCTGACGACTTTGAGGAAGCCGGACACGATCGTCGCGAGCAGCAGAGGCGTGCTCAGTTCGTAACGGCCCGCGAGGATCAGATGAGCGATTGGGGGCGCCAGCAGCCAGATCAGGGCCGATCCCGCCACCATCACGACGAGGAGCAACACCGCCTCGCGGCGCAGCAGGTGCCACCGGGCCTGGATGGTTGCGGCTTCGCGCAGTCGTGGCACGAGCGTGACCGCGGTGCCGCCCTGGATCATTCGAAAAGGCGAGCCGACCAGGGCGGCCAGCACGCCGTACAGCGAAAGCGCGTTGATGCCAACCGCAGCCGGAATGACCAGCCGCTCCAGTTGCAGGAAACAGGCGCTGGCCGCGGTCACTGTCACGAGAGGGATCGCTTCGGTCCACAGTCCCTGCGGTCTCGCCAGTGGTTCGGCCTGCTTGGTGCGTCGCGTTACCAGCCGCCAGCCGACGACAGCGATCGCGAGCCCGGTTGCCGCCAAGGTTGCCGTCGGAAAGGCTGATGCCGTGGTACCGGCCAGCGCAGTCAGAATTGCCGCCGCCCCCAGTGCCCAGTTAGGGGCCTGCATGAGGGCTACGGAGAGTGCGAATTGTCGCCGAGCCTGGAAATGCGCGGCCGTTACCTGTGAGATGCCACCAGCCGCCGCGGCCACCAACAGGCAGATCAGCAGAAAGGCGGGCAAAGCGTACAACGTCCAACCGATGATCGCCGTCACGCCAGCTGTGAACAGCGAGGCTGCGAGCGCGATCCGTCGCAGCTGCGAACCGACGAGCCAGCCATGACGGGTAATGGCAGAGTCCACGCCCAGCGGCGCAACCACGGTCGCGACCGAGACGATGCCAATCACGAGGGACACCAGGCCGTAATCCTGTGTCGACAGTTGGCGGGCGAGCATCAAGCTGCCGACTGCAAACGATACGCCACCAACCCCGAATGCCGCAGCGACCCGCAACGCTGGTGATTCGTGGAGCAACCTCAGCATTCACGCGACTCCGAGGGATGCAAATCGGTGCAGGCGCTGCCGTTGTTCGTAATCAAGGCGATAGGCGTAGCCTGGCGAGCGCTACAGTTTGCGGCGCGCGGTGACGGAGAACTTATAGGCGAGCGACTTCGCCAGGCGTTCCGGAAGCCGGTTGTAGAACGGCTTGAACCCGAAATTGTAGAGCACAGCCTTAGCGCCGCGGCGCGCGATCTTGAGCGCTCGATAATGGTCCCGCGCGGTATCAACGATGTCGAATCCGTCGAACAGCCTCAGAATCTCGGCCTCCGTCATGAAATCCGTGACCGGAGGGTCCTCCGACTTGAATTCAATGTTTTCGCGCCCCAGGCGTGAAATCCAGTACATCCACGACGGGCGGCGGTAGAAGTGCGAGATGATCGCGCGTCCGCCGATCTTGAGCACCCGCCTGATCTCCTGCAGCGCCCGCCGCGTATCTCCGGTATGGTGCAGTACGCCATTTGCCCAGACGGCGTCGAAGGTCGCGTTCGCAAACGACAGGTTCAGGACATTTTCAACTCGCACGTCGTCTGCCCTGAGATTGTGAATCTCGAAGTGGCGTCGGGTGAGCTCAACGGCCGCTGGCGTCAAATCAGTGGCTGTCACGTGGCAGCCGCGGCGCAGAAATTCGAGGCTGGCAAAACCCATACCACACCCGATCTCCAGGATCTTGCCGCTGCTGCCCAGTAACTTTGCCTCGCGGTCGATACGTTCCATGATCCAAGGGAACTTGAAGGGACTCATCCATGGCCGCACGTGCTCGAAGAATTCTGCCGAGCCGACAATCAGAGCCCCGTCCTTTACGTACTGTTTCCCGAGTGTGTGGGCATCCCAGTAGGCACGGACGGCATCCACTGTGGCATCGACAGATTTCGCTGCAGGCATTGAAGTCACCACGCGGCTAGCGCCGTCAGTTCACAGCGCCGGAGCCGCCTACCGAGTCGAGCACGTCGAGCACCTGTCTGGCGCATTTTTCCCAACTGAAATCCTTCGCTCGCTGCAATCCGCGTGCCACCAGTTTCTCGCGAAGATCGGTGTCGCGCAGCATGGTTCGCATTGCCTCGGCAATCGCTGCAACATCGTAGGGATCGACGAGCAAAGCGGCACCGGCAACGACCTCCGGGGGCGCGCAGGTATTGGCGGTCACGATCGGGCAGCCGCAGGCCATCGCTTCGACCAGCGGAATTCCGAATCCCTCATAGAGGGATGGAAATGGGAATAAGTCTGCAAGGCGGTAGATCGCCGGCAGGTCGTCGTGAGAGACCCAGCCAATAAAGCGCACTCGCTGCTCGATGCCCAGCTCCTTGATCACGGCCAGTTCCTCTTTGTCTTTGGCGCCGAATCGCTGTTCGCCCGCGATGACCAGATCGTGGGGAATCTCGGGCGCGATTTGCGCGAACGCCTGCAGCAGGCGTTTGACATTCTTGCGCGAGACGATTTGTCCCACCCACACAATATATTTCTCGGGCAGTTGGTATTTAACCCGCACCGCCTGCAGGTGCTTGCGGTCGTCGACGAAGTAAAACTGCCTGGGATCAATGCCGTTGTGTACCGTGAAGATCTTGTCTGGATCGGCCTGAACGTACTTGACGGCATCCGTTTTCACGGCCTCCGCCACGCAAATGAACGCGTCGGCGTGCCGGCAGTAGAGCGGCACCAGCCGGTTTGTGTACAGCTGGTCGTACCACGGGAAAACATCTGGAATCACGAACCACTCGGACCCGTGCAGGACGAATATGGTCTTGCACCTGGTAAAGAACGGAATCGTGAACTTCGGATTGAAGATGATGTCCAGACCCTTGTCGCGCGTCACCCACGGTACCGCAAACTGATCCCACAAGAATGTCCCCGGCATCTGCGCCACCAACTCCTCAACATTGGGATAGCGGGCATACGTGCCCCGCAATTTGGGATTTTGATAGATCAATACGAACTGATGCTTGCTGCCAAGCGAGAACAATAAAGGCAGCAGCATTTTGGTGTAGTGCTTCACACCTCCCTCGTGCTGTTCGTAGTGCCGTAACATTACTCCGATTCGCATGTTATGTCCGTGGCTCGGTCGCAGTCCGAAGCGCACATTCAGTGCGCACCGGCGACGGTGCGGTTCGGCATGGGGGACAGCGTCGCGGCGCTTCCGGGTCGCGCCCCGGTAAGCAGCAATCGTTCCCACAGGCTCAAGTTCAGCAGCGTCCAGAACAGGTGGCTGTGATTGTGCCGCCGCAGCTGGTGCTCGTTCCAGAACCTGTCGAGTGTGCGGGTGTTGAAATGCTCCGCGATCAGCCGCGACGAGAAGATCTCATCGCGGGTGTAGTCCAGGAGTTCGCCGCGAATCCAGTTCTTCATTGGAATGCTGAAGCCCTGTTTCTTACGCATGGCTATGCCGGACGGCAAGCGCTTATCCATTGCCTGCTTCAGCAGCCACTTGGTCGTGAATCCTCGCAACTTGAGCTTGGTGGGCAGTGAGTAGCAGTACTCGGCCAGGCGATGATCGAGCAACGGCGGACGAACTTCCAGTCCGTGCGCCATCGACATCTTGTCGACCTTCATCAGCCCGCTGTCAGGCAGAAACAGGTTCATTTCTACAAACTGGTCGCGCACGCCCCATGCCTTGGGCGCGTCGCTCGACCAGCGCTTGACCGGAGCGAACGGATCCGTGTCCACCGACTGCAGGAACTCCGGCTGGAACAGCGCACCAGCCTGGCCGCATTCGATGAAGTACTGCCAGCGGCTGTGATCACCGTCGGCCGGCAGACTGGCACCCTGCAGAAAGCGTTTGAGGACGTTAGGTGTGCTTTTCTTCTGGTCGTCGTCTGCTATCAGACTCGCGACACCTCGATAGAGCTGCCGCCGGAATGGCAACGGCAGCAGGTCGAACAGCCGTGACGCTTTGGCGGCCCGAAAGCGGTCATAGCCCATCAGCAGCTCGTCGCCTCCGTCACCGCTGAAACACACCTTTACGTAGCGCCTGGCCTGCTCGGAGATGAGCATGAACGGCAGCAGGGAAGGGTCGGTCGTCGGCTCGTCCAGGTGCCAGACCGAGCGTTCAATACTGGCGCGACCCGCCGGGCTGATCAGTAATTCCCGATGCTGTGTGTGAAAGTGTTCGGCAACCCGGCGCGCGTACGGGAACTCGCTATAGGATTCCTCCCGGTAACCGAGTGCAAAGGTCTGCAGCTGGGTCGGCAGGGATTTGCTCAGGAACTCGACCACGGTGCTCGAATCGATGCCTCCGGACAGAAGTGCTCCTATCGGGACATCACTCATCAGATGATCGGCACACACCTGCTCGATCAGGCCCAACATCCCTTCGGGCGTCGGATCGACTTCGGTCTGGCGCAACGCCCAGTACCGGGAGAGCTGCGAGGTCCCATCCGCTTCGACCACCAGCGTGTGGCCCGGGAGCAGCTTGTAAACGCCATGAAAAAGCGTGTCCGGGGCCGGAGTGAATTCGTACCCCACCAGACTGAACAGCCCTTGCCGGTTCACGGCGCGCGTGAGCGTCGGGTCGGCGAGCAGCGCCTTGATCTCTGAAGCGAAGCGCACCTTGCCGCGCTCGAGCGTGTAATAGAGCGGCTTGATTCCGAGCCGGTCGCGCGCCAGCACGAGGCGCTGCCGCGGCCCATCCCAGATCGCGAATGCAAACATGCCGGTGAGGTGTTGAACCACATCCAGGCCGTATTCTTCGTACGCGTGGACGATGCTCTCGGTGTCGCTACGGCTGCGAAATCTGTGTCCCTTTGACTCGAGGAGCCTGCGCAGGGCGCCAGAGTTGTAAATTTCGCCGTTGAAGCTAATCCAGACCGAGCCGTCCTCGTTCGTCATGGGCTGCTTGCCCGCCTCGCTCAGGTCGACAATGCTCAGGCGCCGATGCCCGAGGGAAATCCCTTCGGCAACGTATGAGCCCTGACCGTCCGGGCCCCGGTGGGCGAGCGTCGACTTCATCCGCTCGAGCAGCGGACCGTCAGCCCAGTTGAAACCGCAGATGCCGCACATAATCTGGTTTAATGGTACACGATGCCTCGCGCCAACCGCGGCAGGCCTCCGATTGTCGCCCGCCGCCCCACAGCAACCGGCAGCGACGCCGGGCGCATACCCCCACATAAGTCAAGTCTCACCCTGATGGGCGCGGCGGCAGACCGGCCGTACTGCCCCTGGCGAACGCGGCGCAGCCCGTCGGGCTGCCCAGGATTGCGATGTCGTGGATTACATCGCGGCGCGGTATCGGGAAGCACGCCACGCCAACGGAACGTAACGAAAAGTGAACATGGAGAGTACTGAGAACCTCGTCACAGCCTGCTTTAATTGTGGCAATGCTCAAAGAATCGACGCGAACAATCGCATACCGTTATATCGTTGGCAGCAGGCGATTAAAGCAGACGTCATTATGTTCGCGCTGAGCCACCCCCCACCCAACTCCTCGGACCCGTTCACGACCGGGCGCGGCGGAGTGTCAATTGCATGAGCAGGGAAAGCGGTAATCCAAGTCCGAATCCGCCGCCAAGATTCCGTGTTCAAGACTACCTCAGTCCGTTGCGGGTGCTGGGCTTTCATCGCTTGATGAAATCCGCTCCCTTCTGGGACCGTGCCAGGCTGGATGCCTGGGCGCACGACAAGCGCGCGCGGATTGTCCGGCATGCCTTTGAGACGGTTCCGTACTATCGCGAACGGTTGCTGCGGGCCGGGGTGGCAATGGATCGGCTGCACGAGCATGAACAGTGGCAGCGGATTCCGCTTATCGACAAGAGCGTCGTTGTATCCAACCTGACTCAGATGTGTTCCAGCCGCCGCACGAGCGGCGCGGTATGGGCATCGACCTCAGGCTCAACCGGAATGCCGATGCGGATCTTGCTGGATCGCAATATCAACGCGGCCGCCGCAGCGCTTTTTTGGCGGGCCTGGAACACTGGTGGCTACTGGCATCTCGGCCAACGCCACGCCACCATGAAGGGGCCGTTTGACGAAGGTCTGCTGCGCGTCAATTGGCGTATTCGGGCGCTGGAAATCATAGCCGCTCGTATCAACGAGGGGAGCGTGCGTACGCTGCAGGCGGCATTGGCGAAATACCGCCCGCGATTCCTGCGCGGCTACCCATCCGCGATGTACCTGTTCTGTACGCTGCTGGAGGAGGCGGGGCTGCGGTTGCACATCCCGATGGTATGTTCGGGTTCGGAGACGCTGCAGGACTACCAGCGGGCCAAAATCGAAGCGGTTTTGGGAGCGCGGGTGATTAATCACTATACGCACTGGGAGCGCGCCGCATCGATTCTCGAGTGTGAACAGGGGGCGATGCATGCCCAGGAGGACTATGGGCATCACGAGCTACTCGACAAACAGGGCAATCCGGTGCCGCCGGGGCAGTTAGGCGAGATCACGGTGACCGGTCTGCACAACTACGCGATGCCGCTCATCCGCTATCGCACGGGAGACGTGGGCATATGGTCGGACCGGCCTTGCGCCTGTGGGCGCTCTTTCCCCGTGATCGAACGTATCCTCGGCCGCGATGCGGATTTTCTGATCAGGCGCGATGGCGTCATTGTCAGTGGCATGAGTCTGACGCGCTTCATGCGCGACCTCGTAGCGGTACGCTTCGTGCAACTGGTACAGAGCGAGCCGGGTTCGATTCACGTCAAGGTCGTGCGTGCTCCGAATTACGCCGACTCCACGACGGCGGCGATTATTCGGGTATTGGCTGCCATGTTTGACGGCCAGATGGACATTGACGTGCAGTTCTGCGACGTTGAGAAGCTGGAACGCAACCCCGCTGGGAAAATCCGCCAATACGTCAACCGTAGTTCTGGCATCGAACGGCTCGCGGCGGCCAGAGGCGGTGGGCGCGGTTGAGTCGGCGGAATCACCGCCACATGTCCACACGTAGTACGCAGAGCCGGACACCGCTCGCGCTGCTGTTGTCCAGGCCACGCGTCCTGACCGGCGCATCCTTTGGGTTGTCCGGCGCGCTATTCATAGTCGCGAACCTCCTGCTCGCCCGCGAACTGGCGGTAGAACAATACGCATTGATCGCGCTGCTGGTCGGGGTGGTCAACGTTGCAATGATCGCGGCGCCGCTGGGTATCGACGGCGCCGTCGCCAGGAAGTCTGTCACCACCAGCGCTGCGTTGCTGCGCCGGGTGCTGCTCAGCGCGGCGCTCGTGGCTGTCGTCGCGGCGCTGTTCAGCCGACTGGCCTACGGCATCAATCTCACCATCGCCGGTCTCCTGGTCGTGTGCGTGTGCGCCGGGGCCATCATGATCGTTGCTGCGGCGCGCTTTCAGGCGCTGCACGCCTTTGGCCGATCGCTCGTCTATCTGCGCAGCCAGGACTACGCGGTCTTTATCGCCAGTATCGCGACTCTCGTCGCGGGCGCACATCAGGCGCTGATGCCGTTTGCCGTCATGACCGGAATATTCTTGCTGGTTGCGGTGAGCGCGTGGCGGGACGCCGTGCGCAATGCAGGGTCGCCCGGGGCACGAATGCAGCTCAGCTGGCGCGAGACCGCTGCCTATCTTTCGATACAGCTGTCGGCGACCGTACTGATGCAGTTGGAAAAGTTGCTGACGCCGACGTTGCTGACACTCCGCGATCTCGCCACGCTGGGCGTCGTACTGGCACTGGTTGGTCCGCCGTTCCGTTTGCTGCAAATGACGGTGGGTTACTCGCTGCAACCCCGTCTGCGGTCGGCAACATCGGTCGCAGAGCGCATGCGGATGCTGACAAGCGAGGCGGCTCTGGCTGCCATGGTCGTGGTCGGCTCGAGCATCGTACTGTGGTTTGCGACCCCGCTGCTGCTTAAGCTGCTGCTGCACGACAAATTCGCGGTCAGCGCGCAGGTTCTGCTGGCGGCGCTGATTTCCGGTGCACTCAAGGTGGCTAGTGGATTTGCGAAAGCGTGCATGACGGCGCTCGCGAATAATCGGCAGCTGTTCCATGTCGGCGTGATCAGCTGGGTCGGCATCGCATTGGCAGTGGCCGGCGCTGCGATAGGTGCGCGTTACGGGCTGAGCGGCGTCATCTACGGGGTCGCAGTCGGCTGGGCAGTCCGCATACTGGCCTCGGCCTGCTTTGTGGCAGGGCATCTGCGGAACGCGCCGGCAACATAAGGCGTGAAGGACTCGTTGCTCCATTGTGGTGGAGTGTCTAGGATTGCCGGATGACGAGGATCCCCCGTAGAGCATTGATTGGCGTTCTCGGAGGAATGGGGCCTGCAGCCACGATCGATTTCCTGACCAAAATAATGAACGCCACGGCGGCTGGCTGCGACCAGGAGCATGTGCCGTTGGTTGTGCATGACGTAGCGCAAATCCCCGATCGTTCCACCGCGATACAAAACAACAGCGACGAGCCTTGGCTGCCCATGCTTGCGGGAATACGCATGCTCGAACGCGCGGGCGCGGATGTCATCGCCATTCCATGCAACTCCGCTCACTACTGGCACGCGCGCATGGCGCGTGCCACGGAAGTGGAGATTTTGCACATTGCGGACGCGACAAACTGGAGCATCAAATCGCGGCCAAAGAAAATTACCCGTCTGGCGCTGATGGCGACACGAGGCACGATTCTGGGCGGCATTTATCGCGGGCGATTGAACGACGTCGTCGGTGAGTTGGTCGTGCCGGAAGCATCCATACAAGACCTCATTGATCGGTCGATTGCCGCGGTTAAAGGCGCAGATCGCCCTCTGGCCGCCACGTTGGCACAAGAGGCAGCCGGCAGACTGCTCGAAGCGGGGGCCGATGCTCTGCTGCTCGCCTGCACGGAGCTGCCGATTGCCCTGGAGCGAAGCGTGTTCGTCGCGCAAAGCATCGATGCAACCGATGCCCTGGCGCGCTGCTGCGTACGGGTATCTTTGGCCGCGGCGGAAACCTCAGGCGGAACGGGGCACTGACGTCAGGATCCCATGGCTTTCTCCACCCGGGCACTGACGCTGACTGCCCTTGCGGCGCTCACTGGCGCGCACTTGTGCGGCTGCGCCCGCCACCCGCCAGCACCATCGGCCGACATGCGCCTGCAGGGCATCTACACGCGCGAATGGCAGTGGCGCATGGAGCAGCTGCCCGATGACGAGGACAGCACCAAGCAGATCGCCGATCACCTGCCGAGGGTGGATCCCGCCACGCAGCAGATGCGCCTCGGCTACTGGCAGGAGGTGCTGCGCCAGCTCGACGCGATCCCGCGCGCGAGCCTCTCGGCGAAGGAGCAGGTGAACCTCGACATCTACCGGGCGCAGATCGTCGTGCTGATTGCCAACCAGCGCTTCCGCGACTTCGAAATGCCGGCCAACTCCGACAGCACCTTCTGGACGGATATCGGCTACACGGCGCGCCGCTCGTTCCGCAACCCGCAAGACTACCGTCACTGGATCGCGCAGATGCGCGACATCCCGCGCTATTTCCACGAGCAGATGGCTGAGATGCGCGCCGGCATGAAACGCGGCTTCACGCCGCCGCGCGTCACCATGGACGGGCGCGACAGTTCCATCACCGCGGTCACCGAGGCCACCCCGGCGGCAAGTCTTCTCTACACGCCGTTCAAGGACATGACAGGGGTGCCGGTGTCCGCGCAGGCCAAGCTGCGCGATGAGGCGCTCAGCGTCATCCGCGATGTGGCGCAACCAGCCTACCGCGAACTCCTCGCGTTCATGCGGACCGAGTACGTGCCCGGAATGCGCACCACGATCGCCGCCGAGGACCTGCCGGACGGCAAGGCGTACTACCGCGCCAAGGTGCGCGAGTTCACGACGCTCGATCTGGATCCGGCCGCGATCCATGACCTGGGCGTCGCCGAGGTCGCGCGCCTGCACGCGGAAATGCTCACCGCGATGCGCGCCAGCGGCTTCAGGGGCGAGTTTCCGGCGTTTCTGGCCATGTTGCGCACCGACCCGCGCTTCTACGCGAAGACGCCCGGGGAACTCCTGATGCGTGCGGCCTGGGTCGCCAAGCGCTTTGACGGCAAGGCGGCGCAGTTCTTCGGCTACCTGCCGCGCGCGCGCTTCGCCATCAAGCCGGTGCCCGAGGACCTGGCGCCCTTCTACACCGCCGGTCGTGGCGGACCGGGCGTCTACCTTCTCAACACCTATGACCTCAGGAGCCGGCCGCTCTACAACCTCACCGCGCTCACGCTGCACGAGTCCGCGCCCGGCCATGCGTTCCAGATGCCGATTGCCATGGAGCACAAGGACCAGCCCGCGTTTCGCCAGCTGAGCTACGTGTCCGCGTACGGGGAGGGGTGGGCGCTGTACTGCGAGCGGCTGGGACTTGAGATGGGCCTGTACGACGACGCCTATGACCGCTTCGGCATGCTCGGCTACCAGATCTGGCGCGCCGCGCGCCTGGTGGTGGATACCGGAATTCATTCCCAGGGCTGGACCCGCGCGCAGGCGCTGGACTATTTCCGCCAGTACACCGCGCTCCCCGAGCATGAGATCGGCACCGAGATTGACCGCTACATCACCTGGCCGGGACAGGCGCTGTCCTACTACCTGGGGGAGCGCGCGATCCTCGATGCGCGCAGCCACGCTGAAAAGGCGCTCGGCGAGCACTTCAACATCCGCGCCTTTCACGACGCGGTGCTGGAGCTTGGCTCCGTGCCCCTGCCGGTGCTGACGGCGCGGATCGAGCGCTTCATCAGGGAGGGCGGAAGGGGTCCTTACCCTGACATGGAGTAAGCGGCCATGTTGGGGGTACCATACGACGGTTTACCCCGTCCAAGTTTCGCAAAGGAGACCGTATGAGACGTTCGATCTGGCTGATGGGCGCAGTCCTGGCATTTGCAGTCGGGTCAGCCGTGGCCGCCCCGATGCCCGCTGCCGGTGAGACCGCCCAGCAGGAAAAGATGACCACCTGCAATGCGGATGCGAAGACCAAGGGGCTGACGGGCGATCCGCGCAAGGCGTTCATGAAGGAGTGCCTGTCCAGCCACCCGGCTGCCAAGACTGAAAAGGCAACCAGCCAGCAGGAAAAGATGAAGACCTGCAATGCAGAGGCGAAGACCAAGGCACCGACCGGCGATGCGCACAAGGCATTCATGAAGGAGTGTCTGTCCGGTCATCCGGCTGCTGCTGCCGCTGCTGCTCCAGCGACACCGGCTGCAACGACGCACTAGGTCGCTTTGGATTCCGCGCCGGGAGACTTGTCTCCCGGCGGGGCTTCAGGCACAGCGCCTGCGCTGACGGGCGAGGGGTAGATATCCCCATGATTCTCGAGCTGGCGATGATCACGGTCCGTGCTTCCACGGAGAGCGAGTTCGAGCGCGTGTTTCCGCACGCCGTGAAACTGATCAGCGCCAGCCCCGGCTATGTTTCGCACGAGCTGCGCCGTTCGATCGAAACGCCGACCCGCTACGCGCTGACCATACGCTGGCGCACGCTCGAGGATCACACCGTCGGCTTCCGTGGTTCGCCGGCTTTCGGTGAATGGCGCGCGCAGCTCGCGCCGTTTCTCGCCGGTCCCCCGGTCGTGGAACACTTCCAGCCCGCCTGAGACACCATGACTGAACCATCCGCCTTCGCCGCCGATGGCGGCTGTACCTGCCGCGCCGTGCGTTACCGCCTGCTGAGCGCGCCCCTCATCGTGCACTGCTGTCACTGCCGCTGGTGCCAGCGCGAGACCGGCTCCGCGTTCGTGCTCAATGTCCTGATCGAGGCCGACCGCATGCAGAGCGTGCAGGGGACGCCCGACCTCATCGACACGCCGAGCAACAGTGGCAAGGGCCAGAAGATTGCCCGCTGCCCCGTGTGCCGGGTGGCGCTCTTCAGCACCTACGCCGGGGCAGGGGAGAAGCTGCGCTTCGTGCGCGTGGGCACCCTGGACGAACCGGATCGCTTCCCGCCCGACATCCATATCTATACCGAATCAAAGCAGCCCTGGGTGGTCCTGCCGGCAGGCGCCCGGGCCGTGCCGCAGTACTACAGCAGCAAGGAGGTCTGGAGCGCGGCGAGTCTTGAGCGCCGGCGGGCCATTTTCGGCTGATTCCTGGCTATAGAGAATCTGCATACCAACCCGGTAAAAAACGATTATTTTGGCAGATGGCCGGCTGTCTAGAATCCGGCGGTGCGCAACCCCACTCCGTCGGATCCGTACCCCTTTGCCGACCAGCAGCAGCCATGCCTGATCGGCGGTGAATTTCTCCGCCAGGGCAAGCCCTTCCAGAACATCAACCCGGTCAACGGCCGGGTCCTTGGCACCGTCACCGAGGCGGACGCCGCGCTCGTCGACCGCGCCGTTGCGGCCGCGCGTGCGGCGCTGCGCGGCCCCTGGGGGCGCATGTCCCTTGCCGAGCGCTGCGCGCTGCTGCGTAAGGTGGCGGACGGGATCGAGGCGCGCTTTGCCGAATTCGTGAGCGCCGAGATTGCCGATACCGGCAAGACGCTCAAGCAGGCGAGCTCCCTCGACATCCCGCGTGGAGCTGCGAACTTTCGCGCCTACGCGGACCTGGCGCTGGCTCGGCCTTCCGAGTGCTTCGAAACCGCGACCCCCGACGGACGCGGCGCGCTGAACTACTCCGTGCACAAGCCCGTGGGGGTCGTGGCGGTCATTGCGCCCTGGAACCTGCCATTCCTGCTCCTGACCTGGAAGGTCGCGCCAGCGCTCGCCTGCGGCAACACCGTCGTGGCGAAGCCCTCGGAGGAAACGCCGTCCTCGGCGACGCTGCTCGCGCAGGTGATGCAGGAGGTCGGTGTGCCGCCCGGGGTGTTCAACCTGGTGCACGGCTTCGGGCCCGATTCCGCAGGCGCGGCACTCACCGCTCACCCGGACGTGAACGCGATCGCCTTCACGGGCGAGTCCGCGACCGGCGCCGCCATCATGAAAAGCGCCGCGAGTTGCGTGAAGGCGCTGTCGTTCGAGCTCGGCGGCAAGAACGCCGCCATCGTATTCGCGGACGCGGATTTCGACGCCGCGCTCGCCGGCACCATGCGCTCGGTGTTCGCCAACACCGGCCAGGTGTGCCTGTGTTCCGAACGGGTTTATGTAGAGCGACCGGTTTACGCGCGTTTTGTCGAGGCGCTGGCCCAGGGCGCCAGGGCGCTGAAGATCGGCGGACCCTTCGAGGGCGCCGACATGGGGCCTTTGATCTCGCGCGGCCATCGCGACAAGGTGCTCTCCTACTATCGGCTTGCCCGCGAGGAGGGCGCCGCGGTGGTCTGCGGCGGCGGTGTGCCGGGCTTCGGCGATGAGCGCGACCAGGGCGCCTTCATTGAACCGACCATCTTCACCGGGCTTCCCGAGAGTGCGCGCTGCGTGCGCGAGGAAATCTTCGGCCCCGTGTGTCACGTGGCGCCGTTTGATTCCGAGGCGGAAGTGGTCCACATGGCCAACGACACCCGCTACGGGCTCGCGGCGGCGGTCTGGACCTCGAACCTGCAACGCGCGCATCGCGTGGCGCGGCAGATGGAAGTCGGTATCGCCTGGGTGAACGACTGGTTCCTGCGCGACCTGCGCACGCCGTTTGGCGGGGTGAAGCTGTCCGGGATCGGCCGCGAGGGCGGGGCGCATTCACTGGCCTTCTTCTCGGAAGCCATGAACATCTGCGTGAAGCTATGAGCGGCAAACCCCGCACCGGCGCGCCGGCCGCGAGCGCGGTCATCCCCGGCATGGCCAAGCCGCGCGGCGCGTTTCCGCATTTTCGACGCGCCGGGGATTTCATATTCGTCTCCGGCACGAGTTCGCGACGTGCGGACGATTCCATCGACGGCGCGCAAGCTGACGCCGGCGGCCACTACGTCTTCGATATCCGGGTGCAGACCCGCGCGGTCATCGAGAACATCCGCGCCATCCTGGCCAGCGCCGGCGCGACGCTCGCCGATGTGGTCGAAGTCAGCACCTACCTCGTGAGCATGCACGACTTCCGCGCCTACAACGAGGTGTACGGCGAGTTCTTCGGCTACCAGGGTCCGGCGCGCACCACGGTCGCGGTGGCCGAGCTGCCGCATCCGCACTTGCGCATCGAAATCAAGGTCGTGGCCTTCAGGCCGCGAACCAGGAGAGTTACCCGATGAACATGGTCGATATTCATTCGCATTTCCTGCCACGCACCTGGCCGGACCTCGCGGCGCGTTTTGGCGGCGCCGACTGGCCGTCGATGAAGCACCTGGGTGAGGGCAAGGCGATGCTGATGCTCGGCGATGAGGAGTTTCGTCCGGTCACTTCCGCCTGCTGGGATCCGGCCGTGCGACTCGAGGCCATGGATCGCGACGGGGTGGACGTGCAGATCATGTGCGTGACGCCGCTGCTGTTCGCCTACCACCGCCCGGCTGCGCAGGCGCTCGAGTGCGTGCGCATATTCAACGACGCCGCGCGCGAGCTGTGCGCGCACGCGCCGCACAGGCTTAAGTCGCTGTGCCAGGTGCCGCTGCAGGATACGGAGCTCGCCTGCGGCGAGGTCAGTCGGGCCATGGCCGACGGACACATCGGCGTACAGATCGGCAACCACGTGGGTTCGCGCGAACTCAACGACGAGGGCATCATCACCTTCCTGCAGCACTGCGCCGCCCTTGGCGCGGCGGTGTTCGTGCACCCCTGGGACATGATGGCGCAGGAGCGCATGCCGAAGTACCAGCTGCCGTGGCTCGTCTCCATGCCGGCGGAGACCCAGTTGTCGATCCTGTGGCTGATCCTCTCCGGCGCCTTCGAACGCCTGCCGCGCTCATTGAAGCTGTGCTTCGCGCACGGCGGCGGCAGCTTCCCGTACCTCCTCGGTCGCGTCGACAATGCCTGGCGGCACCGCGACATCGTGCGCCAGGACTGCCCGCAGCTGCCGTCCTCGTATGTCGATCGCTTCTACGTGGACGGCGCGGTATTCAGTGCCGACGCGCTGGCCTTTCTCGTCAAGACCATGGGCGAGGACCGCGTGATGTTGGGATCGGACTATCCTTTCCCGCTTGGCGAGCAGCAGGTGGGCAAGCTGATCGGTTCCGACGCGCGCTTGACGCCGCGGGTGCGTGCCAAGCTGCTGCACGCCAACGCCACCACGTTCTTCGGGCTTGATGCGGGGGCGGCGCCGATGGCGCGCGGCGTGGGCGCGCGGCGCAGCGCTTAAAAGTTATGATGGCGCATGGGTTCATCACGCCTCGAGCGCTGGATCGGGCGCAAGTTCCGCCTGCGCCACCTGGAGCTGATCGCTGAGATCTACGACTGCCGCAGCATCCTCAAGGCATCCAGGCGCCTGAGCCTCACCCAGCCGACGGTCACCAAGGCGCTGCAGGACGTCGAGGCGACCCTGGGGCTGAAGCTCTTCGAGCGCAGCAATCGCGGTATCGAGCCGACCGAGTACGGCGAGATTTTCGCCCGCCACGCCAAGGTGCTGCTCGCGCAGCTGCGGCATGCGGCCGAGGAACTGGAGAACCTGCGCGTCGGCTACAGTGGCAAAGTGTCGGTGGGGACGCTGCTGGCCGCCTCCGCCAGCATCCTGCCCGACGCCATCGTGCTCCTGAAGAAGGAGCGTCCCGGGGTCGCGATCAGCGTGATCGTGGGCACCTACGACATTCTCATGCCCTCGTTGCTCGCCGGGGACCTGGACATGGTGCTCGGGCGGCTGCCCGCTCAGGGGCGTAGCCGTGCACTCGTATACGAGGAGTTTTATGCCGAGCCAATTTGCGTCGTGGTGCGCCGCGGTCATCCCTTGACGCGCAAGCGGCGTCTCGCACTACGCGATCTGACGAACGAGCCGTGGCTGCTGCCGTTGCCGGAGACCGAGCTGCACCGGCAGATCGAGCGCGCCTTCATCGACGCTGGTGCGAAGCTGCCGAAGAACGTTATCGAGTCGGTGTCGATCCTTACCAACCGCGTGCTGCTGCGCAAGTCCGACTGCCTCGGCATCATGCCCTATCACGTGGCGCTCGATGATGTGGAGCAAGGCCTGCTCGCGATCCTGCCGGTAAAGCTCAAATCCCTCGAGGGCCCGGTGGGGGTAATCGTGCGTGCGCCGGGGGAGCTGGCGCCGGCCGCCAGCGCGCTGCGCGAGTGCCTGCGGGCGGCCGCGAAGGATGTGCCCTCGCCGCGACTGTGATCGCGGACAGTCCGCTAGCGGTGCGGGTTCGCGAGCGGTCCGGGCGGTGAACCGCTCGATGCCGGGCCGGAAGGCGCGGGTGTCTCCTTGCGGAACAGGCGCCGCACCAGGCGTATCGCAAACCAACAGAAAATCGCCACCAGCGCCACCGCGATCACCGGCGAGGCGAGCGCCAGCAGCGACATCAGCAAAGCGCCACCCCACTCACCAGTTGCCAGCACGTGGTTGCCTAGGCCGCCCGTCATGACGGTGGACTTCGCGCGCAGCAACGACGTCAGGCCCTGGGTGAGACCGGCAGCGCCGCCGCCGGCAATCACCGCCGTGGTCCACTTCACGATCGGCGGCAGGTCAGTCACGACCGCAGCAGATACCAGGGTGCCGGCAATGAGGGCGGCGGGCGCTGCGATCGCATCCAACAGGTTGTCGACCCCGGGTATGTAGTAGGCGAGGATCTCGAGACTTGCCGCCACGCCGAGCATGACGATCGCGGCAGGCGTGCCGAGCCACGCCAAGCCGCTGCTCAGAGGCAGGTGACCCGTGAATGCGGCGACGCTCAGGACCAGCATCGGCAGAAACACGCGCAAACCAACCGCCGCCGCCAGGCCAACACCCAGGGCGATCGACAAGGCCAGGTCCATCGCGGGCATGTGGGGCGGGGGGATCATGGCAGGCGCTTCACGGGCTTTTCTTGCAATCGCAAACGGCATTCCCCTTGTCGAAAACGATTCGCCAGGTATCGGGCGCCTCGAGCCGCCAGATCGAGGTAAACGTAGCGATGAGAACACCGTTCTTGTCGCGCACAGGGCCCGTGCTCAGCGCGAGCTTGCCCGAAGGCAGGACCACGACTTTTTCCGGCGCCCACGAAAAAGGTGCCTTG
>Ga0070733_10000719_pt1 | contig 26072 bp, 26 predicted proteins | sample Coa_R1_9_FD_66450 | JGI IMG/M metagenome (GOLD analysis project Ga0070733, IMG submission 66450) | Surface soil microbial communities from Centralia Pennsylvania, which are recovering from an underground coalmine fire - Coalmine... | ecosystem: Environmental > Terrestrial > Soil > Unclassified ...
ACACCACCAGGTTTGTTTTCGTCACGCCCAGCGCGGGCGCGAGTCCGAAGAGAATCCCGGTTACGGCCGAGAGGGCCAGCGTGAACAGAAGTACGCGGCCATCCACTATGATGTTGACCTCTCGCGCGAACGAATTGGGCGGGATGGCAGCCTTCAACGCAGCCATGGTCGCGAAGCCGACGCCCACGCCAAGCACCCCTCCGGCCAACGCCAACACAACATTTTCGGTCAGGAATTGCCGGATCAACCGTTGCCGGCCCGCGCCCAGTGCCGAGCGGACTGCCACTTCCCGTTCCCTCGCCGCCCCACGCGCAAGCGTCAGATTCGCGATGTTGGTGCATCCGATCAACAGCATCATGCCCACCGCCGCCAGCAGCACGTAGAGTGATCGCCGCAGATCCGAATCGACGATCGTGTCGGCGTAGCGGTCTAGCGCCACACCCCAGCCTTTGTTCGAATCCGGGTAAGCCTGAGCGATGCGAGCGCCGATGGCATCCATCTCCGTGCGCGCCTGCTCGATCGTGACGCCGGGCTTCAGCTTGCCGAAGGCGCCAAACCAGTGAAAATTGCGCGTCATATTTTCCGGCTGGAAAGCCAGCGGCAGCCATATCTGGTTGAAGGCCCGATCGAACGCGCTCCCCTCAGGAAGCACACCGACGACGGTGTAGGGTTCTCCATTGAGCTGGATCGTCCCGCCGACCAGCGCCGGATTCCCGCCGAATTGCGAGACCCACAACACGTGGCTGAGAACCGCAACGTGCTCCTTTCCGCGCTGGTCCTCCTCTGCTGTAAACGTCCGGCCCAGCGCAGCCTTGATGCCGAAGATATCGAAATAGCTTGCCGAAACATGGGAAGCTGGTATTTGCACCGGCTCTCCGCGGCCGGTTAGCGCGACATCTCCGCCGGTTTGCGCGGCCATGGCGTCGAAGACAGTGTTCTGATTCCGCCAGTCGAGGAAGGTAAGCGTGGAGATCCCGTTCCATCCGCCGCCCGGCGGCTTTTCCAGGACCCGGAGGATCCGGTCCGCGTCGGGGTAAGGCAGCGGCTTCAGCAGAATCGAGTTCACGAAGCTGAAGATGGCCGTGTTGGCGCCGATACCGATCGCTAGTGTGAGCAGCGCAACGGCGGTAAACCCCGGGCTCTTGCGTAAAGTGCGAAGCGCGTATCGGAGGTCGCTCAATAATCCATTCACGAGGTCTCCCTATCCGCGGTTTCCTGACTACTGTTTCGCCGCGACCGGCGGAATCTTTCCTTGCGGGCCTTGCTTGTCGCCTTTGAGACGGTTGTCCAGTTTCGCCGCCTCGGCCGGGCGCTTGAGATCGCGCAAGAGGGCGGCGTATTCGGTGAGGACATCCTTCAGCAACGTCGGGTTTTCGTTGTTAGGCGCGTCGAGCACGGCGAGCGCGCGCCGATACAGTGATTCCGCGTCTGAGAGTCTCTCTCTCGCCACGGTGATCAACGCGAGGTCGTGGAGATTCGTTGCGTTCTCACTATCGCTCAGCCTGAGAGCCTCCCGGTAAAGCCGCTCCGATTCCTCGTACTTTTCGAGCTTCGCTTCCGTCACCGCCAGGTTATCGTAGCTGCGCACTAGGATCGGATTGTCCGGCCCCAACACGCTCAAATAAATGTCGAGGGAGCGGCGATAGAACGGCTCGGCATCGGCGAAACGCTGGGTCTTATAGAACAGCAGCGCCAGTTGGTCGGTGGTCCTCGCCACTTCGCCACTCGATGGTCCAAGGTTCAATTCCCGGATAGCGAGAACCCGGCGCAGCGCGTCTTCCGTCTGATCGAGTTGCTGCAACGCATATTCGCACTCGGCCAGGCTGTCGAGCGTGTCGGCAAGCCGCAGATCTTCATAACCGAACGCTGCCGCCTGGATTCCGGCGGCGGTTTGCCAGGCTGCGGCGGCTTCCAGCCATTTTTTCTGCGACTGATAGATCCTCGCCAGGACTGCGTTGTCCCCGGATAGGTCGGGATGCTTGGGGCCAAGTGCGCCTACTCGCAGCGAGATCGCCGTCAACGCCTCCTGCTCGGCTTCGGGGAATTTCATTTCGCCCAGTAGAACCTGCGCCAGACGCTGCCGGACCGGGATGGAACCGAGCGGATCCGAATCACCGTCAAGATGGAGCGTCAGCGCACGGCGGTAGAGCGTTTCCGCCTGGTCCAAGTGGCCGAGGCCCGCCTTGACGCGAGCCAGATCCTCGACGTTGGCGGCGCTTTCGTCCAGTGCGACCAGGCGTTCGAGGATCGGTTCCGTGTCGCGAATGCGCCCCGTGGCCCGGTAGACGGTAGTCAGTCCCCGGAGGACCGGCGCAGATTCGCCCACTGCCAGCGCTTGTTTGAGAAGGGCTTCGGCATCGCCCCATTTCTGCTGGGCCAGCGGCTCCTCCCAGGCGGGGGGCGTTTGCGCGAAGCTCAGGGCGGAGAAGACGGCCACGGCGGCTAGGAGAGATCGCATACGTGAATAGTATCGAATTATACTAAGACACCGGTGCTCGCGTGCTGGTTCCAAGTTTTGGACGGCTTGGGCTGAGCCTGAAGGGATCGTCTATCGCACCAGAGGGAGGTGCTCGTTGATCTCCACCAATTGGCTGCGGAGTTGCTTTTCGTTCTCCAGATGCGGGTTGATACGGAGCGTCGCCTCCAGACTCTCTTTGGCGTGGAGCAAATATTCGCGCCGGTTATCCTGGTTGAACAGCGAGGAATACGAAACCGCCAGAAGCTGGTAAGAATCGGTGTCGTCTTTGTCGATCGAGAGCACCCGCTTACAGTACGTCACGGCCTCGTGATAGTCTTCCTTGCCGATCTCAGCGGCGCACAAGCCGTAATACGCCGCCGCTCCCTGAGAACGATACAAGGAGCGGCGGCCGCTGCGGCTCTTTTGCATTCCCGACCCGATCGCCCAATACGCCGCCACCCTCAAAAAACTCGATCCGTATTCCTGAAGCTGCAACGTCCGGCGGTAGTCCGCGATGGCTTCATCGAATCGTTTCTGAGAACGCCTGGCCTCTCCGCGCATCAAATAAGCCTGTGCTGAGGATCCGTCCAGGCTGATCGCCTGATTCGCAGCCGCTTCGGCCTCCTGCGGACGGTCCGCCAGGTAAAACGCTTCCGCGAGAAGGCTATGCACGAAAGCGTTCTTGGAATCCTGCGACGCCGCCTGCTGGAGCTGGCGAACGGAGTCCAGATAGTCTCCGCTTTCGAGCAGAATCACTCCGTACTGCGTCCTTGCATCGACGTAGTCTGTGTCGATCTGAGTCGCTGTTGAGCACGACTTCAACGCGTCGGCCGTCTTGCCCTGAGCCTGTTGCACCCGGCAAAGCTCGAGTGCCGCCGCGCTGTAGGTGGGGTCTTCCTTCAGCGCTTTTGCAAAGAACTCCGCGGCTTTCGACAAGTCTCCCGCATTCGCATTGGACCGCTTCCAGATCTCGTCGCCCTGGTCAAAGAGCGCCTTTGCGGCCGGTTTTACGACGCGCGGATACAACAAACGCAGAGTTACCGTCTGAGTGGTTCCGGGCACAAGGTTGATCTCGATGGAAGCCGGGTCATACCCTTTCCGGGCGCCTTCGATCTTGTGCATGCCGCTGGAAAGCCCTGGTATTCGCAGATGCGCCTCACCCGGCCCGGCCACTCCATAAGGTTGTCCGTCAACCGAGACTTGCACCCCATCCAGGTTCGCCTCTACCCAGAGAACCCCATTGGCCAGCTCCTCCTGTGTTCCGGCTGCACTGGTGCGTTTCGGGTTATACCCCATGATCAAATCGTCAGGAAAATCGCCCGATTCCCAAGGAGTCTGCTGGTAGTTCTGTTTGCGCGCATAATCGCGAACTTCACGCCGGACATATGTTACGAGCTCGTCGGCGGACACCACGCCGTAGGGTGGATCAACATCGGCTTGCCCCATCCAACCCTTGACCAAAAAGTAGCTGAAGACTCCGTTGCCGCCACCCAGGGCAGGGTCTTCGTAGCTACTTTCCGACGCATGGCTTGAAGTCAGGGTCAGCACCCCCTGTGGCAACCCGCGGAAGCTATCGTTAACCTGCTCAAGCGAACTGTTGACGGTAATCTGGCCCGAATGGCAGGCGTCCACCAACAGCACCTTCCAGCCCGCCTTGACGTCTTGCGAAAGAACCTTCCCCAGCCGATCCATCGGGTATCCGGTTTCGCCAACCCGCGAGGCGTCGACATCGTAGGGCGCCAGGTATCCCTTCCCGTTGGCATCCACGACTCCGTGTCCCACGAAGAAGACAATCACCCGGTCGCTGGGCTTCGCTTTGGACGGGAGCCACTGCTCCAACGCATTGCGCATGTTCGCGAGCGTCGCGTCAGGCCCTATGAGCTTCTTAACATTGTCGAATTGAATATTTCCGCCTTCTTTACTGAGAATCGTATTGTAGACGTTTTGCGCATCCGATTCCGCGAACGACAATTGAAGTTTCTTCGGGAGGTTCTTGTAATTCGAAATCCCTATGACGACGGCGTAGCCGCGGGGAACGTCGACCGCTGTTTTCGATCCCGTGGAAGGTCCAACGGCAACTGGGGTAAGATCCCGACCCGTCGTCGGCGCTTTCACCTGCGCCGCGGCGAAAGGAGTTAAACAGAGAAGGGCGAAAAGACACTTCATGACAACCGTCCCTCCATTAGCGATGCGCGATTCTGAACTCGTAAACAAATAGGCCGGCGCCATCGGCTGCTTCGATATGCGTTGTCTCACCCGCGGTGCTCAGCCGGAGTTCCCGCGCTTTCAACCCGGACGGACCTGAATCTGGCGCTTGGGTCGCGGATACCGCTCCGGCTCGGCCGTCGAGGCAGGCGGTTCGTTCCGGCACCGCGTCACGGCATCTCGGAACCATCGTCCTCGGGACTCGCTCATCCTCTCGCGGTGGCACACGTTCACCGCCCGCGAGCGGCCTTGGCGAAATCAGCCAATAAACAACATCGAAGCCCGCCTTACCTGCCACCGTGTAGGACGCGGTGGTCGACGGAATCATGTAGGTTCCGCCGCCCTCGATGCGATTATTATCCGTTGATCCAGGCGTGGGATAAAGCCACTCCGCCTCGCCCGCGGAGCCTCGGTAGTAGGCGTAAAGATATCCCGAAAAGGACGCCTGAAGTCTGAATCGCACTGAGTCGCCGTTATCCAAAACCGTTTGTGGATCCAGCGCCTTCCATTGCTTGTTTTCGAACCGCTCCATGACCAGGTCCAGATAGGCGCGGTCCCCGGCTCGCGCTGGAGCCGGTGGTTGTTTCTGAGCCCATACCGAAGCATCCACGCAAAGAAGACTCATCAAAATTCCGAAGGTGCTGCGCCTATTCATGACGGATTTTGATTTCGATCACCATCCGTTCACTTTTTTCCATCGCTGTCTTAACTACGTAAACGGAATTCGGCCGTTCATCTGACGATTGTGGCCGGCCGACCTCTTGTATCTCCAGATCCCGGCTGGCCAACCCCTGACCTTCCCGCGGCCCATTCGGCGCGCCGCCCATGGCGATGATGACCTCACCAATTGGGGAAGTCGTCGGCGTGGAAACCAGGTTCTTGTCTCCGCCTTGCAAAGAACGCCGAATGGAATCGTCAAGTGAGCGCTGATCCTCTTCTCTTTCCGTGAGAACGACCACGAGGTCATCCGTGCCAGGCGCACCTCCCACCTTGAAACAGAAATCCCGCGGCACCTGCGTGCTGGCGCCGGCCTGGATACGATTCGACTCGTTCGGCATCTTCGCGGACGGCAGCAGAGTGTCCCAAGGCTTCGTGGTCCCCGCGTTGAAGACATACATGAATCCGCTGCGATTCGGTCTCAGCAGAATCGCCAGACAATCACCAGTCTTGAATACTGTTTTCGGATCAACCTCGACGGTAGGAGCCTTGGCGTCGGGGTCCACTTTCAGGACGTTGTAGCGCAAACCCAAGTGCAACGCGACTGGAACCACCGGCTGAGTTGCGTTGAGGGTGGAACCTCCGGACTTCGAACCCGAATCCTTGCCTTTATCCGTGCTCTTGGTCGCTTTGGCTGCCCCCGATTTCTGCCCGCTTGCCGCCGGATCCGGACCCGTTTCCAAGTACATCTGACGAGCCTTTATCCCGGCGTCCTGCGCAAACAAGCTCGCCGCAAAGAATAACAGCACAAGCATTCGCATGACTCACCGCCTTAGAAACAGACTCCGGCTATAAAGCCGTATGCTATCAAACTTTTATGTGGAATAACAGGCCCGCCCGCGCAATCTCCGAGCGCAATCATGGATCCTTGGCGCAACGGAAGCCGAGGTCGTCCATGGAAAGCCGGGCCGGAATCACCAACCCGTCGAACAGGAACGCACTGCGGTCCGCCGCCAGGTATTTGTAGCTGCCTCCTCGCGTCTGGTACGCCGGCTCTGTCCGCGAGAGCGGCGGTTGCAAATTTCTGAATCTCGGATCGGCGCGCAACAGTTGAAACGCCGTGCTGTCGGGCTGATCCGAAGTGGCCACCCACTCCCAAACGTTTCCGATCATGTTGAGAGCTCCGTACGCACTGGCGCCCGCCGGAAATGAATCGGCCGGCTCCAAACGGAGTTTAGTTTTTGAATCCGCAGGTATATTCGCCGCGCCGTCGCTCCAGTCGTTCCCCCATGGATAGGCTTGGCCGGTAGAACCACGCGCGGCCTTCTCCCATTCGGACGCGGTCGGCAGACGCTTCCCGGCCCATTGAGCAAACGCCTGGGCGTCGTCAAACGACACGTTTACGACGGGGTTGCCAGCGGGCGACCGCTCTGCGTCCCGAGGAGCGGAATGTCCCGCGGCGCTGCAGAACGCCAGATACGCCTCGTTGGTTACCTCGGTCTTGTCGATGTAAAAGGATTCGAAGGGAACCGGTTTGCGGTCGGGTCCCAGCAGCGCCTCGCCGCCTTTGACCAGAACCATGTTTCCAGCCGGCAAGATGAGAGAATCTGGAAGCGTCGGCGCGCCTGTAACACCGGTCCCTTTCACAATAGTCTTGGTGGACGAGGCAGAAGGCGCTGCCGAAAAATAATAGACTGCCGCGGCGATCAGAACGATCGGAGCCGCGATCACGGCCGTGGCAACCAAAAACCGCTTCGACGGCAGCCACGTACGGGAGGGACTTACATGCTTTCCCGGTTCGGTGCGCCCGCGCCCGGTGTCGACCCGCGCCGGCACTTCGTAGCCGAAGGCAGCTTCCAGCGCCTCGACAAAAGCGGTGCAGGTCGGATAGCGGCTCGCAGGATCTTTGGCCAGTGCTTTCGCCAGGACCGGGTCAACCTCCGCCGGAAGCGCCGCATTCCGGGCGTGGGCTGAAGGCGGCTCTTCGTGCACGATTTCATAGGAGAGACTGCGGAGTGTGTTCGCGCTGTAAACCGGCGCGCCGGTAAGCATCCGCTGCGCGAGTATGGCGAGCGAGAATTGATCCGTGCGCCCGTCCACTTTCCCGGCAGAAGCGGGGGAAAGCCGCTCCGGCGCCATATACTCGTAGGTCCCAACGACCATGCCAGGCTCCGTGCGCTGTTCGCCATCGAGGATCTTGGCGATGCCGAAGTCGGTGATCTGGACCGCGCCGGTTTCGTCGTCGATCATGATGTTGCCGGGCTTTATGTCGCGGTGGACGATATTGCGCGCGTGCGCATGATCGAGCGCCGCCGCGCATTCCCGCAGAATGCGCAGCACAAAAGCCGGGTCCGCGGGATTCGAGAGGGGCGCCGCATGATCCAGCGTCTGCCCCTTCACGAACTTCATGACGATGTAGCCGGAATTGCCTTCGCGTAGAAACTCCCGAATGCTGACGATGCCCGGATGGTCCAATTTCGCGGCCGCCCGGGCTTCCAGGAGGAGCCGGTCTTCTAACTCCTCGCGGATATCGGAATCGATGGCGTCGGCGCGAACGGCTTTAATCGCGACTTTGCAATCGAGAAGGGTATCGTAGCCAAGCAGCACTTTACCCATGCCGCCTTCACCCAACTCGCCTAAAATTTCGTACTTGCCAATCATCATGTCGCTCAGTTCCGCTTAGCTTCGATGGCGCGGAAATCCGCTGTCAGCGCCTCGAAAACCAATAAACCCGCCCGCAACAGACAATGTAACAGCGGCAGCCATGGCCCGCAAGTTATTGCGCTGCCGAACGTAGCGTCTTCCTAGCGGCTGCCGCCGAGGAAGTCATTCATTGCATCCACTGCGCCGGAATAACCCTGCCGGTTGCTCCCATCGCTCAGCGAGAACTCCTCCCCCGATTGCATGACAATCGCGATGGAATGGGCGTAGCCGATATTCTGAACATCCGCTCTTCGGATTCGTTCCAGAGGAATTGTGGCTTCCAGGTGACTCCTCCCCCAAGTGCCTTTTTCGACCGTCAGCACTCCTTCGGAACGGGACAGCGAAATGAGGCGCTTGCTGGTCATGAGGTAAGCCCCGAAAGCTGCCAGCGCGACAAACACGAGGAGCAAGATCGCACTCAGTTCAGGTAAAAACCCGCGCAAAAACAGGAACGCGGCGATGCCACCCACAACCACAGCCATGAACAGAAGCCAGGCGCCGAACGAGTAATTGGGAGGATCAAGGATCACGACCCTCGAGGGCGTATTCTCGATCACCTGGATGGCTTCAGGAGGCAGCATGCGGTTCGCGAGGGACCTGCCATTCGCGTGGCTCAGTGCTCGAAAGAGAACCGCCGATCCTGTGCAAAGTCTCGTCCAAGGACTTGGACAGGATGAGGATGCCCGCATCCTCCGGACTCTCGCGGATATATGCGTGCGCTCCGCAACACCAGGCGTCGAGTTGATCTGCGGTGGCCTTGGCGAGGGATTTTGTTTCCAGAAGCGGGATGTAAAAGGAGAACGAGGTGAAGGAAGGATCTTTAATCGGCGGGAATAGCACATCCCGAGCCCGAGTCAGGAGTTTCTCGCCTTCAAGATTCGCGAGGAACTGAACGATGGTGCCGCGGCCGACCAACACATCCCGCGCTTGGTGTCGGGCTTCCGGCAACCCGGTCAAGCGCAGGGCAATGTTCATTAACGGCCTGGGCTTCTCGCCCGGGACAAGCTCCTGCAATTCCTCCAGAGTCCATCCCGTTGGTGGCTCCCGGTCCGGCCAAACCCCCAGCCCCATTTGCGGCCTCCACTTCTGGCCGTGCGCCGTAAGGTGAGCTGCGCCGTCCGCGAGGTGCAGCCCCGCGAGTTGTATAAACGTCTCCACCACCGCCGCCCGCGTTCCGATCGACCGGACTAGCTTCTGCAGGAACATCCGAACGGGAGCCAATTCCGCCTCGGGCGTAGGGAAGGACGACACCGGTAGCAGGACTCCCTTCCATGGGCCAGGTGCTGCGAGTGGAAGCAGTCGAATGAATTCTTTCCGATCTCCGGAAGCGCTTGCGGGCATGCGTATCTATGCCTCAGGATAGCGGAGTTTCTCTTCTGTCAACTTCTGTAGCAATTGAATCAGCTCCTCTTCCAGGTCAGCTTGAAATGCAAGCAGAATACCGCGGTCTGCGGGGCTTTCCCTGGCGTAGACCTGGAACAGTTGGAAAACATTTTCGACCACCTCGGCGGGCTGGGAAAAGAAATCGGATGAGTTGAGAATCGGGAGAATAAAAGGCAGGCCCTTCATTTGGGGTTCGGCCTCTAACCCGGCGCCGAAGAGGCCCTTGCTCTTCGCCAGGAAACCGTCCGCCAACGACGCAGTGCGCGCCCTGGCCTTGTCAATCTGCTCCCAATCGAACATGGGAAGCTTTCGCTTCTGCGACGCGCTTACCGAAACAGGCTGGGCCGCGGTTTTTGGATCCGGCTTTAGATATGCGATGGTCGTCCCCGCATGCCCAAAGAAAAGGTCCAGCTGTTGCTTGGTGGACTTGTCCAAAAACCAGTACGAGTAGTCGGGCATATGTTTGGTTGCGTCCGGCAGTGCCAGGGGTTCTTGCCGTTGCAGAGTCTCAAACATCGATTTGGTCATATCCTCGATCTCGCTCTTGGACGGAAACGTCGGCAAACTCGCGCCGGGAATGCGTCCAAGCCCCAGGATGGGCACGAATTCCATCATGTTGTTCAGAAGCGGATTCATCAGATTGGGATAGACGATCTTGTACTGCAGAAACAATTCCGCGCGTAGCCCTTGGGCTTTCATCAACGCCGACCAGCGCTCGAAGAATTGCAAGAGCCAGTCGCGCTGCGCCGCCGGCATCGGGAATCCTCGAACCGGCAGCCAATACAGATAACATCGCGTCAATTCGCTTGCGCGGCGCCAGGGAAGCAGGTCCTTGGCGCGGTCCGCCGGAGTCAGCCGCTGGCGCCCTTTTGGCGCCGCAGCCCCGGTCTGCTTGTCGTCTTTATCCGCCATTTGTTCTTACCGTCGGTCGTCTAAGTGCCGCCCGCTGTGGGAACGTGCGGCACGGCATTCACGCTCGGAACAACGGCAGCATGGCCAGCGGCCGCTTTCGCCTCCCCTCCCCCCAGGAACACATGAAGGGGTTTGAGTTCTACCTCCGATAGTTTTGGCTCGATGGCGATGCCAAGCACCCCTTCGTAGCTAATTCCCTTCAAGCCTGTACTCACACCGACATTCTCGTTTGCGAGGCCGACGAATGACTGGCCCATGCCAACAATCTCCATTTTGGTGGTGATAATCGTATTCTCGGTGTCCTTTTGCTCGAATTCGACGCCGAAGATGCGCATTTTGTTGGTAGGCTCCTGCTGGGAGTCGGGCGACGTGTTCATCCGACTATGCGGCGCGACGTGAACGTCGGTCTTTGCGCCGACTTGCAGGAAATTGTGTGCGCCGACGACCGTGTGGTTGACAGTCCCGGCAACCATCGCGGTTTGATTCGCGCCTATCGTGTGGGTCTGATTTTGGACCACGTTGAAGAGGTCGTTCCCGATGATGTTGGTCGTATGGTTTTGCTCCACCTGCTGCCAGCGGTCGCCGTGCACCAGCTTGGCGTCGATTCCGGTGCAACCAGCCACGCCTGCCGGGGTGGTCATGGCTCCGTAAGAAAGGGCGCCGCTGGGGGAAAGAGTCTTGTCGGTCCCCGGGTCCTTCACCTTCAGCGGGGTCTTGACGCTGTTGTCAAACACTCCCATGGATCAGCCTCCTTCTGAGAGATTGCGCTTCGGCGCTTTCCAGCATAGCAATCCGCGCCGTGACGTTGCGGCGCTGTGGTGATCGTCCCGATGGCCGCTTAGTATACACCCCGCTGCGCCCACCTTGTCGCGATGGCCCAAGATGACGATAATGGTAAACTTGAGCGACTTTCAACGGCAACTCCGCATGCCGTAGGAGGATCGGATTTATGGGACCAGCGCCGCAACCGCGCGTCACCACGGTGACCATCGATGGAAACAAGTTTGACGCCGACTCGGTGTCGATGGGATTCTCGACGGCGGCGGCCGCCGGCGGAGCGCCGTTGATGGGAACGTTTCTTGCGAGTGTGGAGGTCGTAGTGGACATTCACGACGACGTGAATATGCCGTTCTCGATGCTGCGGGATCTCTTTGAACTGGCGAAGATCGTCACTCGCGATAAGATCAAGGACATCCAGCTCGACTTTTGGAAGGATGAGAGCCGCCAGGACGTGATTTGCAGCTATAAGTTTGAAGGCTGGATCAGTCATTTTCAGACTCACAGCGCGGGGGGCGGAAACCATACTCTGGTGATGAGTCTCCAGCCGAAACTGGACCAGCAGAACTATCCCGTGATCGACATGAGCAACTGACTCACGGCTGCTTCAGCACAGTCATAGTGGAGAAATTAAAATGGCGTTGAGTCCGAAGGCCCCAACCGAAGCGGAAATGTTTGCTGCTCCCTGGATGGAAATCGCGCTTGGCGAATTGGGAAAGGGCATCCATGAGGTGGACGCGGCAAAGTCATTTCAGAATAGGCTCTATTCGACACTGAGCGCGCAAGTCAACCCAGGACATCATTTGATGGATTGGAACGCGATCGACTTGGGGATAGCCCGCGATGCCGCCGACGACCTCGGCCCCACATTGATGACCGTGGGGAACCCGGAGATCGCGGGGTATCTCGCTACCGTTCACACGGATCCCGATCTGGATCGCCACCATCGCTCTTTCACACTCGCACCGAGCAGAAAAGATCACTCCGAGTGGCGCATGACCGCGTGGTGCGCGGCTTTCGTGAACTGGTGTCTCGATCGCGCCGGAGTTCAACACCTGGGCATCGCCACGGCGGCCTCGTGGTTGAAGTTCGGGATTCCGATAGCCACCCCGACTTATGGGTGCATCATTGTAGTCAAACCTGGTAGCTCCACTGGAAGCACCACTGGGCATGTAGCATTCTCAGGCGGAGCCCAAGGCAGTAAGGTGTGGCTACTAGGCGGCAACCAAAGCAGGCGGGTCTCGTGGTGGCTATGTTCAAAAGAGGTACTTGGAAAACGCTGGCCTGGCACCGTCGGGGATTTCGATCCACCTCGGAATCCAGAAGGTACGATGCTTGCTTAGCCGCTCAACCGGCGCCGTGAACCCTCCGGCCTGCGCATAGATATCCTTTCCAGTTTCAACTCCTCGGGAATCTTCACTGCTTCACATCCCAGCGCCGCAGGCTCGGGCCTCCCGAGCGCCTCCGGCTGCATCACGTGCTCCGCTCGATCGTTCCGCAATTCCCATGTAATGACGAGCTGCAGTTTCCGGACCGCCTCGAGGATCGTGTCCCCGGGCGAAAACCGCTCCCATAAACACACGAACCCGTTCTCTGGATGAACATTGGGGTGAAAAACGGGGACCGCGAGGAAAGCTTCGATCGGAACGCTCGGGTAAAACAGCGGGTATCGAAAAGCGACGGCGTGCGATGCCGCCTCCATCAGACGCGGCGGCGCGCCCAATGCCAGCGCCGAGGTTCGATGCAGGATGAGGTGGAACACCTCCGCATCCGGCAAGGTGTCTCTACCGACGACTTCCAGAATGCCGCGATTGTACTCCGCCAATTGCGCCAGCAGAGTCCATTCGTTCTCCAGCCGGCGTGCCCGGACGCTCATCCGTTGGTGGCTACCGTCGACACCCGCAGCACGTCGTTGGGCCTGACGCCCTGCGCCGGAAGCGCCGCGGAGAAGTCCAGCGACTGGCCGTTCCAGACCACTTGAGGCTCGCCATCGCCCTGCAATACGTCGCCTCGTTCCCGGAGGTCGAAGAGGATTTCATCTAAAACGCCGTCGAGCAGTTCCTCTTCATCGATGTCCACGTTGTATTTCGTTTCGCCGTTGACGGTATCGAAATACATCTGGTACTTGGGCATGGCTTCTTCAATTCTAACCGCGGCCGGATCGCTCCGCGCGGGCTGACGGGTCGACGTACTCTTGCAGCGCTTCCGGCAAATCCGCTACCGTCCATTGGCACCGGCTGCATTGGCCGTTTGAAAAATCCCAGCACTCGCGGCACTGTGGGCGGCCGCATTTGCCGCAGACGCGGAGGTCGGTTGCGTCGGCGGCCGTCAGGCACAACTGGCAGCGTCCATACGAAGAGCGGGGACCGAATTGTTTATCCCACCAGCGGCCGTCCGGGGTGAATATCGGAACCCGGTTCTGTTCGCACAGCCGGCATCGGCAATGCTCGAAGGACCAGCAGTTCTGCTCGCACACCAGCAGTCCGCAGCGAGGGCAATTGAATGCGACGCCGCGCCCGAGCCGGCGATTACACAACCCGCAACGCCGGGAGCGCGTGTTTCGAATCAATACCACCAGGCCCGCGACGGCCGCCGCAGCCGGGGGCGCCAACCACAGTTCGGCGTCCGGGCCCGCGGCGAAGTAGGCGATGGTGACGCCCATCGCGCTGGCGAGCGCCGGCGTGCCGATTTCGACCCATTTGTTTGCGATCTCGACTTCGAAGAAATGATAGACCGCCAACGTGAGCGGCACCAGCAGGACCCAGCACGCCACCGCCGCCCAGACACTCATCAGCGCCACCAGGAGTTGCAGCACCGTCATCAGAAACATGCCGGCGATCAGCGTCGTAATCGTCCTCGAACTCATCCGCCGCCATCCCCAAATCGAACCGCATATCGATGGTCTTCCGGAAGGCCGAGCGCCGCCGGGGTCAGGTGCGACCACGGCGAATCCCGCTCTACCATGCGGACCGACTGCAATTCCAGAATGTTTCGGGACCCGCAGGAGGGGCAAACACAACTTCGCCGAACCACCGCCGCTCGGCGCATCGGGGCCCACTCGGAGCCGCACCCTAAACACCGGACCTGCGCCACCACAGGCCAATCCAGCGCGACCCGTTCCGACCCTTGTATCGAGGCAAACAGTTCGTCGAAGGTCGCGCCCGCATGCGGCAACGGGAACCGAGGCGCATCCATATGCTCGTGAAGCGGACACGACTCCGACCGTGGTGTGCGGAATGTGGAACTGCGCGGCTCCCCGTCGAGCGAGATCTCGAAAGTGGTGGACTCCGCGAGGTTCTGCCTTAACCACCGCAGCCCCAATTCGACCTGCAGAGAACCCGTGATGGCCGCCATGGTCGGGGTGCTCGGGGCAAGTTGCGGGGAACCAAATTCGCCGCACGGCCGGATCGTCGCGTCCCAAAACGACAGGAGTTCCCTCCGTTTGCGGGGCGTCAGCTTACATCCGAAACATGCGCCGCCGGTGGGGAACCAGGAGACGCGCCCGTGCGAGTAGTTGGGCGTCCCCAAGCCGGCATCGCAAACAGCCAGTTCGTTCGTGATCGCTACATAAGCGATCTCCAGTCGCGCCAAATCGCTATCAACGCAACTGAAAAGGATGTCGGCTTCCAGCAGATGCCCGTATCCGACATCGGCGATTTCCGATTCCAAGGCTGCAAACCTCGTATCCGCAAACCTGTGTTGAGCCGCCTGCACGATGGCCGCTGCCTTGTTGCGCCCGACGCAGTCGTCGTCGCGAAAGAATAGCGAACGCGTAAGGTCGCTTGGCTCAACTTGATCGGGGTCGATCACCAGGACGTATCCGGCGCCCAACAGGCCCAAAGCCTTGACCACCTCGTTGCCCAGTGCGCCGGCCCCCACTACGATTGCCCGAAGATCGCGCACGTTGGGCCGGGCGAACACAGTACGCTCAAGTCGACTGTAGTCGGAGAGCCGGCTGGCGAGGTCTAACATTCCAATTTACCGAAGGCTCTGTCAATGTTACACTAACTGCCTGCGGAACTTGTATGAGCCTGTACCAGACGCTCTATTACATGTCGCTAGTGGGCGGAACCGCCGGGTTGTTCTCCTGGGGGATCACCGCCTTGATCGCCGCTCTCCTTCCAAATCAAACGGAGACTTGGGTTTCCGACCTCCTCGCCGCCGCCATTTTGGGCGGGTTCATCGGAGGTCTTACAGTCGGATTTTCGGATCGGTGGGCGGGCAACCGAGTCATGCCGCGCTGGATCGTTTCGGGAACTTTGATCGGGATTTTTGCGGGCGTAATAGCGGGCCTGGTCCAGATCCCGATCACGAATCGAGTGGCGGCGCAGGCGCCCACCGTCAATCGCTTGATCGCCTGGATGCTTGCAGGCTCGTTTATTGGGCTGGGCCTGGGATTGCGTTGGGTGCAAGTGAACCGCCTTCGCGTGGTGCATGCTTACGCGGGCGGGTTAATTGGCGGCGCGCTCGGAGGCCTGATTTTCGCCGGATTAGGCAGCACGGTTCCAGATCTGACACAGGCGATTGGATTTGTGTTCATCGGTGTGGGAATCTGTTTCGGGATCACACTTGCCCCCATTCTGCTTCGGGATGGTGTGCTTCAATTCGTGAGTAGTGGTGACGCCCGCGCGCAAAGCAAATTCGGACGAACCCACAAGGAATGGGAGCTTCAGCAGGGCGACTCCTACGTAATCGGCAGTCAAAGCCAGGACCTCAGCAAGACCCGGTATCGTCCCGACGTGCAGATCTTCATCCCGGATGCCGCCATCGCCGCCCGGCACGCGATATTGTTCGAAAGGGAAGGGCACTTCTATCTCGCCCGGCATAAGGACGTGGCGGGTCAGGCCGCACTGGCGCGGTTCGTGACCAGGGTGAAAGGGAAGAGCGTGGTGGCGTCGCAAGAGTTGCGCGATAACGACGATATCCAGATCGGGCGAACCGCGCTAAGATTCGTTACAAGGAAGAAAGATCAGTGAACGTGCGCGGATGGCGACAGATTGCCGGCGGCGGTCTCATGACCTGGTTCCTGTTCACGATCGCTGCGCAAGGGCAGAATGTTTCCGGCCGGCTGGATTTTTCCGACAGCATCCGGATGGTGGACTGCGATCCTGCCGCGACCGTACCCTGCTTCCGGCTGAAGTTCAACATCGTCGATGCGCAGGGCGCGCCGCTAGGGGCGCAGCTCCCACCCCCCGAAAAGCTGGCCGAGAACATTACTGTACAAGTTGGAGAACAGACGATCACACCGTTTTTCGCCGCGGCCAGTGGCGGAGAAAAGCGGGGCTTGCGTGGCCGCGTCGCTCTGGTCCTCATCGATATCAGCGGCAGCATGAATCGAACTGTCGCGGGAGGGCAAACCCGCTTCGAAGCCGCGAAGGCTGCGATTTTTTCCTTTCTCGACGGATTCCAGGACGGAATCGACCGGGTAGCCGTAGTTCCGTTTGAGAGCCACCAAGTGGAGTCGACCATTCGCGCCGCCCGTTTTGCCACCACCAAGGAGGATGCGCTCCAGCAGGCTCGGGCGCTTCCGCGGCCGCAGTCGCACAACAACACCGGACTCTACTCGGCGGTAGTGGCCGGCATTCAGGTGGTCTCCCAGGAGGTCGCGAAGAAAAGCGCCGAAACGGCTTCGCCCGAAATGTTGGTGGTGCTGATGACGGACGGCAGAAACGAAGTGTTCAAGGGCGACGACGCCGGGCTGCTGGACGGCCCGGAAGGTCTGGACGTCGCCGCGAGCAAGGTGCGGGCCTCCGGGCTCCAGGTCATCGGGGTTGGATTCGGGGATCCCAAGGATATCGATGAAACGGCACTGAGGCAACTCAGCACTAGATACTATATGACCACCGACGCGGCCAAGCTGGCGAGTATCTTCACCGTCGCGAAGACGCTGCTATCTAGCAGAATCCAGGCCACTTTTTCGTCTCCATGGCCGGATCGCGCCTCCCTTGCCGGCAAGACCTTACGTGTTTCCGTGAAACTCAAGCTCCCCAACGGGCAGGAATTGGAAAGCGAGCCGAAGACCTGGGCCACCCCGCAGATGGGTGTTCCTTTATTTGAGGCGCGTTGCGATACTGATGAAATGAAAGCGCTTTATCTGCACGTCGCTCCGACCACCAGCGGTTGGATGTCGGTGTTGCGGCCGGTGCTGGTCTTTGTCGGCTTGGGATTGCTTTTGCTGATTCTTTGGTTCTGGGCCCCCAGGCTGGTGTGGCCGGAGCAGTACATCGGAATTGTGCCGACCAAGCGCTGGGGCGGTGACTCGGTTTACGGACGCGGGGGACCCAGGAATGCGCCGCCCGGGTTTGACGCTGCGAAGGGCCAGTCGCAGCCTCGGGCGGCCGCCGATCCGACCGTCGTCGCTCCTCAGGCCAATCTGGGCAAGACTCGCCTAGGGCCCCTTCCGCCGGATCGCGGCGGACCAAGAAATTAGGATGTACGATATGTGCGTTTTGGTTGTACCATCGGTAAGAACAGGCTGGAAACGTTAGAACAGACGGGAATCACAGGGAGGAATCAAATCCGTGCCTCTAGTTAAGGTCATACGCAAAGGAATAACGCCATCGGTACGCAAGGTACCCACGTCCACGTGCGCTGTCATGATGGCGATGTCGCTCGATCGGGTGGGCAAAGAGGCGGCTTCGGAAAACGAAGAGCTCACCAAGGTGGAGGATCTCAACGACGCCTTCGCCAAATTTCAGCCCAAACTGAATTTCAAGGGATACGCCGGACCGGAAGAGGCTGAGTTCAAGGCTGAGTTCCAGTTCCGAAGCATCAAGGATTTCGATCCGGAGAACCTCCAGAAGCGCCAGGAGGTTAAGAATGCCGCCGGCGAGACCCAATATCTTCGCAACGACATCGCGGACCTCAAGTCCAACATCGACCTGCTGTATCGCCTGAAGGACCGCTGGAAACTGCCGACGGTGCGGCGGGCGTGGGCCAATGAAGCTCAGCGCAAGGAGATCATTTCCGCGTTGGGCCGGTTGAAGGATGAATTGCAGAAGGTTGCCGCCAAAGGGGGGAAGGCGTAATGGGAGATCCCGTCGCTGCTGTCAAAACCAAAACCACGGGCGAGATTCTGGGAGAGAGCGTCGCTCGAGATCTGCTGCAGGATATCTTTGCCGACTTGCATCCCGCGCTTCTCGATGAGACCCGCGATCTTTCCAGTATCTTCACGCCGCAATCCGCCGGTGAGTTCCTCTCGCAATTCACCAATTTCGAGGCGCTCCTCAGCGAGGCGGATTCCTACGAAGCTTCGGTAAAGAAGTTCCAGGCGCAGATTGACGGCGCGGAAAAGACGCGCGACGAGTTGCTGGCGCAAGTGTTCCAGCAGATCCGGCCGATCGAGCGGAACTACCTCGAAATCAGGATGTTCTTTGAAAACGCCAAAGTCCCGGACGGCAAGGTCCGCAAGCCGGTGGAATTGTACGTCCTCAACGCCGATGCCAAGGCCATGAAAGATGTTTTCAGCATGAACGTTGCGGCCATCGACAATTTCGTCCGCAAGCGCAACGACAATTTCAATTTCCGCGACGACATTTGCAATCTGGTGGTCCCGGGCTATTATCCGCAGCCTGTGCGCGAGAAGTTCGAGGACATCGCCAACGCCTGGGGCATGCTGCTGATCAGCGATCTGGACGACGAAAAAACCTTCAAGAACGTGGAACGCAACTTCCTTCCCGGCGGGAAATATGAATTTCTGAAGCGGCCCGAGGATCGCGCCGCGGCGGACGTGTGCACCATGGGCTACTTGCAGTTGCGTCCGGCTCACTGGTTTGAAGGAAACGTGGATGGCGGGGAAGATTTGTGGGGGCCTCCTTCGCTGGTTTTCGCGGGTGCGGTAGCGCGCGCCGATGACGGTGCGGGCATCGCGCAAGGGCCGGTGGGATCGCGCTTTGGTCAGATCTCCGGCTCGGAAAAGTGCCGCGTCGAGCCGCTCATTGGCGAGATGGAGCACCTCAGCATGGAACGCCAGTTGATTCCGATCATTCGCGACGCGGACAATCATCTGTGCTTCTTCGGTTGCCGTACTCAGGCGCACGATCCCGACGGAGTGCTGAAATTCTTCACCTCCTACCGCATCCTGCGATATCTCGAACGCTGCTGCCGCCACTATCTGCTTCAGGTGGCCGGCCAGGTTCTGACTCGCGAGTTCATGGATCAGCAGATCGAGGCTCCCTTGAAACGGCTGCTCGACGAGCAAGTGGAGCAGGGGACCATTTTGGGTTATGACATGTTTGTCGATAAAGACTCCAATAAGCGCATGCAGGGGATTTGCGATATTACGTTGAACGTAATGCCCACCGGGCCCGCCGAGACGTTTGTTTTGAAGATCGACGTTCCGGAGTTTTCCAAAGGGGAAAAAAAACCGTAGGCGGCGGCAGGGAGCAATCGATGCACGGAGGGTTTCAGGTCGAGCCTGGGTCAGCGGCGAGAGACGCCGAACAGCGTAGTCGCGAATCCCCTCCAATCGGGAAGGCGTCGGTAGGGATTCGAGTCAGCCGCGCCGTTGGGCAGAAATTCGAGTTCGACGCGGCGCCTGGGAAGCAAGCTGGTGAAGCACGGCCTGCGGTCGTGGCCCCGGCTCAGCAATCAGTCGCTGAGCAACCAGTGGAAGGGGCTGCGGCGAGCTCGCCTGCGGCGCGAGTCTGGAAGAAGTTCCGCAGCTTGTTCGGATTTAAGTGAGTGAGGATCTAAGTGGTCTGAATTTCTTGAAATCAGGAGGATAGCCGGATGGCACAACCGTATCGATGCACGGTGACGATTGATGGGACCAAGTTTGACGCGGTCTCCAGCAGTGTCGCCTTCAGTACTCAAACCGATCAGAGTGGAATGCCGCTGATGGGAAGCCTCAACACTGAGGTGGTTATTTGGGCGGACTTCCATGACACTCAGAATCTACCGTTTTCAGCCTTACAAAAGTTCTTCAACATGGCGAACGTCGTCACGCGGGATAAGATCAAGGCCATGAAAGTCGAATACTGGAAGGACGAATCCAAGCAGGACGCGCTTGTCAGCTACAGCTTCAACGGCTGGGTTCAGAGGTTCGAAACGGTTAACCCAACTGACGTAACGGCGAATTTGAATCTCGATCTGGACAACAACGATTCGAAGTTTCAAGGGATCGCTCCGCAGTTGAATCACATGCTGATTCTGGGCCTGCAACCGGCCATGAACCAACAGAACTTCAGCGCCATCACGCAAAGCAACTAAAGAAGGCAAGAGAGGAGACAAGCCATGGCCGCAACACCCTATCGCAGTACCTGCACGATCGACGGAAAAGCATTTGACGCGGTGGAGATCTATTTTGCTCTCTCAACGCCGGCCGACAAATCTGGCATGCCGCAGATGGGAGCGCTCCAGATCACGGTACGCGTGGTTGCCGATTTTCATGACGACCAGAACCTGCCGTTCGGGACGCTCAACAGCATGTTCAATCTGGCCAACGTAGCCACCAATGCCAACATCAAAGCCATGAAGCTCGAATATTGGAAAGACGATGCGAAGCAGGATGCGCTTTGCAGCGTCAGCTTCAACGGCTTTATCAGCAAGTATCAGACCTGCAATCCCGCCGGCCAATCCTCGGGAGGGCAGTACGCGTCAACCGACAGCAACTCGGGGAACATCAATCATATGTTGATCCTCGAACTGACGCCGGTGATGAATCAGCAGAACTTTCAAAATTTGACGTTTAGCAACTAACCGGAAGGAGCCCATGGCGTTCATCTCCTTTCCGCTACGGTTCCGCGAGGCGTTCTTGCACCGGACCGACGATGTCCAGGCGGTGCTGGCATTGATTCGGGTGATGGCCAACACCCCCCATGGCTCATGGGCGGGTTGCCCGCACTTTGGAATGCGCGATTTTTTCGAGCAGGCCAGAGTGCGGCCTGATCTTCCGCAAGCCGCGATTCAGGAAGCCAACCTCACGCTAACCGACCTCGGCATCACCGGTCTTCGCGTCGAGAGCATTGCCCGCGAACCCCAGGTTCAACGCGACGTCGACACCTATACCGTGAAGATCGTTTCCACCGCCGGGGCCGGTGAAACGTATTCCGTGAGCGTTTGAAGGTTATCGGAAGAGAGTTGGAAGCGGGTTTATGCCGTACGAAAGCGCGAGTGCCATCGAAATCGACCGGAAGCTTCGCGACGACTTTCGCCGCCGGCTGCGGGATTTCGGGGTTTCCGCTGAAACTACGGATCCAATTCTGGCGGTTCTGTTCCGGACCTTCGCCCAGCAAATCGAAAACCTGTACTCCGAGACCGGGCGCATCCGTCTGGCGCTCCTCGATGAACTCATCGCCGGACTGGGGATCGAACGTAGGATGGCGCGCCCGGCGCAGACTATCGTTCGATTTTTGACCGGCGCGGAGCCCCAGTTCATCGAGGCGGGAACGGAGTTGATCGGCAAAGCACAATCGGGCGAGCGGCTGACGTTCACCACCGACGCCGCGGTGTCGGTTTCCGGGGCCCGCATCGCCGTCGCCGCGGCATACCAGGACGGTGCGCTGCAGCTAATGCCTGGAATCGAGATGCCCGATGCCTTTCAGGCCGGGCGTCCCGTACTCGATCCGGTCCGCGTGAACCTGGGTCCCAACCCCGCCGTCTACCTGGCGATCGAGAACGCGCCCCTCGCGCATCTCAGCCAGCACAGTTTTTGTTTCGACCTTGGTCCCGACGCCGCACGGATCCAGCAGGCGCTGGAGGCCGAGACGTGGTGCATCTTCGGAAGCGACGGCGATCTCACATCGAACGGCATCCTGCGGCCGAAGAGATCCAACGGTGTCATGAATTTGAGTTTTCTCGTCGCAGACTTGGCCACCGCCGGCCGGACCGAGGCCGTCAGCCCTCTTCCTGCCGAGCAGGAAACTCCAAATCTCCCGAAAGGCTTTTACGGATCCCGCATTTTCGTGATGCCCGTGATCCCGCCTTCCCGGCGCCTCCTCTGCCGGATTCCACGCGGGATGGATGCCGCTATCGGTAGGATCTTCGGACGCGACGCGGTCACTTTATTCACCCAGCCGCGCATCTGGATTCGTGTCTCGTTCCCCCGGTCGATTCCCTCGCTCCACGCCGGCATTTCCTCGATTGCCATGCACGCCGTCACTGCGTCTAATGTCGAGTGCTTTAATCAGACCATCTACTTCGATCAGCATGGCACTTCCATCCCGATCAGTCGCGAGGCCGGCACTGCAAATTATCTGGTCGCGCCGCTTTCGATCTTCGGCGAGACGCAGACACCGTATCTCTCGGAATTTCAACCAAGCGCCGAAGCGGGCCCGGGCCGGTATGCGATTCGCAACGGCAGGGTTGAGCTTCAACCCGCCAAGCGCCCCGACGGCATTCCGGAGGTCTATGCCAACCTGCGGATGTGGATCACCTCCGGTGCACTCGGAAATAAAGTCGGCCCGGGGCAGGTGGAGTCTTTCGCGAAGCGCGGCAGCTTCGCGGGCGTTCGCATTACCAATCCGACCTCGGCTGCCGGAGGCACCAATGCCGAAGCGTATGAGCAAGCGCAAACCCGCTTTGCCGAGGCCCTGCTCTCCCGCGGACGGATTGTCACTCACGCCGATCTTGAAACCATGGCGCGGTCCTTCGATCGCCGCATCGTGAAGGCGGAGGTGAGCTCCCGGTTGAAGCGATCCGAGGTCGGGTTGCAACGCTGGCAACAGGTGGTGTGCTGGCTCGATCGCGACGCCTTCGTCGATCCGGACGTCGAGCTGCGCATGTTGAAAGACGATCTCGACCGTTTTCTCAGGACTCGTTTCCTTTACGATACCGAGCTGGCGCTCGAATTGGAGTGGAACTAGTGGAAGCCTGCTCGCGAATGCCGGCTTTGGCGCAGTCCTTCTGCGGTTTCCATCACACACTGGATTCCGCATTAGCGGTGCTCTGCGATTTGAAGATTCCCCTGGGCCGCATCACCATCAGCATGGAAGGCAAGGGATATCCGTCGCGATGGATTGTGGAGCAGAACCCACCTCCAGGCGCCGAGCTCCATTCCGGCGTAACGATCGAACTAAAAGTCGCCGGCCTGGGATACTTTCACTCGCTTCCGGTCGGGATGTGGGACAGGGGCGGTGAGAGCGAAGCGGGCACCCAGGAGATCGTCGAATTGTTCGACGATCCTTTGCAGAAGGCCGCGAATTGGATCCAGGAAGGCGCCCGGCTCTTCGAGATCCATCCGGATAATCCCAGCGCCTGCGCCCGCTGGATCTCGCTCTTCGGCGTGTCATCGGATAACTGGCCTCGGGAGCTGTGGTACAAGCTGGCTCTGCTGCTCCCACACTTGCCCTCCCTCGCGGGTACGGAACGCGGCATTCGATTCGCTTTGAATTTGCTGCTGGGATTGCCCGTCAAAGCCATCCGCCGCTCGCCTTCCTTCCGCTTCATCACGGAACCGGAGTTTAGCCGCGTCGGAAGGCAGAACACCCGGCTGAGTGTCGATTTGATCGTCGGAGATCGCAAAGAAGAGCTTGCCAAGCTCACCGTGGTGCTGGGGCCGGTCCCGCTTGAGACATACTATGAGTTTCGCCAGGAGAACCGGCGCAAGCTGCTCGATGCGGTGGTCGGGCTGGTGGCGACCTGCTACCAGAGACATACGATCGCCTGGGAGGTGGAAGATCGCACGCGAGCGCCGAGGCTCGGTCACGCCAAGCAAAACGGCATTCTCGGAATCAATACGCACTTGGGTGTGGAACGGACCTGGGAAGAAATGGTGCAAACTGCATGAATCCTGACGATGTAAAGCTTAGCTCGGTGAATTGGGAGCACGGGATGCTGCTGAGCCCCGAGCATTTCGTGCGCCAGGAGCGGTACTTTGAAGCCGGGCTGCTGTGGGCGCTCCGCTATGCCAGCAGCGCCTATGGATTGGTTGGTGGGGGCCCGCGTCTTCCCGAATCCGAGCGCGGGGCGGTGCGGCACGATCCCGTCGTGACGGTGGATGAGGATGACAAGTCGCTGGGGATCTCGGTCACGCAATGCCGGGCGCTTACGCCGGGCGGCTGCATTATCGATATCGATCCTTCCTATCCGTTGCGGAAGCGTTTTCCAAAAGCCGAGTTGGAGGGGGTGGCGGAATCGAGCATCTACATCGTCTGCGATCCTGCCGAAAAACAGGTGCTCGACGGCACGCTCGACGAATTCAATCCGCAAATGAAGACCGAGCGCCGGCCCGCCTATTGGCTGACCTTGCAGCTCCATGGCGACAACGTCCCCTACAGCGCCGCGGTGGCGCGCATCCGCCATCAAAGGTATGGAGCCGGTTATGAAAAGGATCCTGAGTTCATCCCCGCCTGCTCCACCCTGGTGGCGCACAGCGAATTGACCAGCGCCTGGCGCAAAATTGTCGACGACGTCACGCTGATGACGGAGCGTTACACGGAACTCCACCGCGCGATGCGGGAGTTCCTGATTCTGTTTACTGAGCGCGGCATCGAAACCGAAGTGGATCAGGAATCGGTCGCGTTTGTCGACCGGATGGTGGTCGCCTTGCAAACCTGTGCGTATGACATTATCGATCCCATACAGACGCCCCTGAATTTCTTTGCGCGCTTGCGGCGGCTGTTCCATTGCGCGGCCGCTTATCTCGATCTGACGCCGGCGGTGCAGCAGTATTTCGACACCTTGAAGGAAACCGGCGAGACGGAATTTATCGCTCTCATCGAGCAGCAAAAGCGCATTCTTCGCACCACCCGCACGTGGGGCGTTCACGATGATCTGGCGGTGGAGGTGCGCGAAGCCCGCGCCTGTCTCGGATCCTTGCAGCGGCTGGAGCGGGCTCTTGAAGGGAAATACATCGACTTCCACGTGAGCCCGTCGCTCGAAGCCATGAACTTCGTCTTCGACCGCGGCGGGAAGGTTCTTTATAAATTGGTGGCCAAGCCGGCCCGCGTCCAGGGAATGGCCGACGAGCTCACGCTCTACTTTTCTCAGTTGCGCTTGGAAGGCCGCGAGAAATACCGGTTGATCCTCGTGGGCGAACAAAACGCCACGTTTGAAAAAGGGACGAAAATCACTGCGGAGATTCGGATCAACGAAGGCAGTGGTTTCCGCCGCCAGCCGGTGATCCTGGCTTCCGAATCGAAGCTCGCCGAGCAATGCAATTTCGAGTACGATTTTGAAGCCCGGGACGTGCCCACGATCACCGATATCCGCGTGAGCTTGCAAGCGCATCATCCCATTCGAACTGCGCTCCTTTACATTCGCCACCGTTTCTTTGCGCAGCGCGCGCCGGACGCCCCGGATGCCCGCGTCGAACCATTGCCGAAGAGTGCGCCGCCACCGGAGCCGGCGCCTCGAGGCTCGCGGCTCGACGCGCAGGTTGATCCACCTCCAGCGCCGTGGGAGCCGACGTATCGTCCCGAGAAACCGCGCGAACCGGATTCGCAGCCGCCACCACCACCGCCGCGGCGGAGACGGCTGGAGTAACCCACCATGGCTATCGATCTCGACAAACTTTCCAGTGATCTCGAAGACGCCCTCGAGCGGGCCCGTCTGCTCGCCGAGCAGCGTGCGCAATCGCAAATCACCCCGGTTCACATGCTGTACGTGCTGCTTGAAGACAGCGCACTGGCAGGCATGCTCGAAAAGGCCGGCGTTCAATGCGCTCCGCTGCTCGAGGCCTTCGCTACCCGGCTGAACAAAGAAAAGACGGGGAAGCTGGATCCCGGCCGGCGTCCTGTCGCCTCGCGCGGGCTCCGGGATCTGATCGAGAAATCTTTTGAGGTAATGAATCGCCGCGGAGCGGACCGCGCCGAACCCGTTGACTTCGTCCTGGCGGCCGTCGAGTACAGCGAAGACGAGTTGAAGAATGAACTTCGCGACGCTGGTGTTACCAAGCAAGCGGTGGGGAAAGCCGCCGAAACCACGGCTTCCGCCGGGGAAGCTCTCGGTGAGCCCAAACCGGCCGCCGCCAAAGGCGCGTCGAAGGTCCTGGACCGCTTCGGACGCGATCTGACCGCGGCCGCCGTGGCCGGCGAAT
>Ga0070733_10000722_pt1 | contig 25936 bp, 18 predicted proteins | sample Coa_R1_9_FD_66450 | JGI IMG/M metagenome (GOLD analysis project Ga0070733, IMG submission 66450) | Surface soil microbial communities from Centralia Pennsylvania, which are recovering from an underground coalmine fire - Coalmine... | ecosystem: Environmental > Terrestrial > Soil > Unclassified ...
GATGGCGCAGTGGGCACGGAGGATGTGATCCGCGTCGTTATTGCCGATGAGGCCACGCGCGGGTATGTCTATCAGTTTCTCCAATCGAAGTTGGGGCAGGATCAGCTCAGGGCTAATGTGTACGGCGCGATCGTAGACCACATCGAGCCGAAACATGTCCGCGAGGTGCTTATACCCTTGCCGAAGGATCGCAATACACTTGAGGCCATTGGCCTGCCCGTCATCAAGAGCATGCAGTTGCAGGAGCTTGCCTATGCCGAGATGGATCTGGCTCGCAGCGAATTGGCGGAAAGCCTGGAAGTTTATGACGGCGGCGATGCCGACGTAGCGCGTGCACGGCTTGCGGAAATTGCCGCCAACCCCGGCTCGCTTATCAGTGGCGATGCGTTGAAGGCGCGACTGGATGAACTCGTCTCAGAAACGGGATGACCGCCGCTCTCTATGGATTTGCTTATAGCTCGCAAGCCCTTGCCTATTTGGAGACGCGGTCACCCAAGGAGCGTCGCCAGATTGTCAGGAAGATCAATGGCCTTGCTTCCAATCCGCATCCGGCCGGAACGCGCCCATTGCGCGGCATGAGGAACGAAGAGGAGCGGGTCTACAGGATCAGGTCGGGCGACTACCGGGTTCTGTATGTCGTGCGCGAGCTTGAGATAGTCATTCTCGACATAGACCATCGCAAGGACGTGTACCGATGAAAGCAACCGCGGAGAAGAGAGCGAACGGAAGCGAGGCTTAAAGGAGCGAGGCTGGCGAATTGGCTGCGGCGCCCTGCGACTCGGGCGGCCCGCTGACTCAAGGGAGCTTCAGACTTTATTTCCGCCCCACCGCGCTCGCGCCGCCTTGCGAGCGATCTCTCGGCGCCGTTCAGGAGTCAGGCCCTTCGCCCGCTTCTCCCCTCCCTGACTCGCGCCCTTTCGCTTGGCGACAGCGGCCGGGCTATCGTCCGGGACTGGCAGTGACTGCCGGGGCACCTCCCCAATCGCCTCCTGGAACACCTGGTGGGCCAGTTGGAACGGATCGCGCGGTCGGCGCGGGTGCTTGGGCATGTTCATACGCTACCACCTCTCCGGGCGGCATCCGCCGCCACTTCTTCCAGCCGCTTAGACGCCTCCTCGGCCATTTCCTCCCATCTATGCGGCCACGGACCTGCACTTGAGCCAGCGCGCCACCAGCGCCCTCCGCCGGGCCTGGTCCTGACTGACGGTGGCGCCGCCGACCTGGCGGGCGATAAGCTGGCTACTCACCACGGCGCAGGTCCTCCCACCCACCGGCTTGCAGCTCCATGAAGGCCAGGCAGCAGTGGGCGACCGCTTGCCGGATTCCTGGGCCAGCCGGACGGCTGCCCAGTGCGCTTCCTCGGAGTTGAAGGCGGGGGCGTCGTCGTCTTCGCCCATCGGGTCCTGGACGAGCCCTTACGCCCGGTGCAAGGCGGCGAAGGTGACGTCCATGCCGGCCAACATGCGCTTGAGGATGCACTGCCGCGGGTAGCCGTAGCCCCGTTCGGCCTTGCAGACCCGTTGTGATGTCAACCCGGCCCGCTCGGCGACCTGCCGTTGCGTCAGGCCGAGGGAGGCGCGCAGGGCAGCCGCTCCTCGATCGCCTCGACCAGGGCGGTCATCCGGCGGCCCACCTTACCGGCGAACCGGGCCAGCCGCTCGTCCGGCTCGTCCAGGGAGCAAACGTCGGCCGATCGGCGGATGACGTCGAGCAGGTAGCCGCCAGTGTAGTGGAGATGACTGCCGGCGCACGGGCTCGATTTGCGGCAGCGCGGAGGTATGCTAGCTTCTATTGAAAAGCCAGAAAACCGCGGTCGCGGTGGTTCGAGGAGCTTGAAGGAAGCATTACGGATGAGCGGATCGAGCCTTGGATCGAACGAGGTGAGGCCATGACCGGAGAGGAGCGCGTGACTGCCTCTCCTGTCCTGCCGGCCGGAGGCTACGTGCGCGCGACCGCCGGCGCCGAGGACCTCGCCGGCATGGCGGCGCTGGTGCGCCAGGCGCTGGCCGCCCACGGGCTCGCCCGGCTGTTGCCAATGGACGAGCAGCGGTTCCTGGACCTCGCCGGCCACCTGGGCGAGGTGGGGCTGCGCACCGAGCTGGTGATCGACCCGGTGCAGGAAGCGGCGGAGCGGCGGCGGCGCTCGGCCGCGGAGGCGCGCCCGGTGGTCTACGCGCCCACCGAGCTGGCGTTCCACACCGACCGGCCGACGGTGGACGTGATCGGCTGGTACTGCATCGAGCAGGACGCCCAGGACGGCGCCGTCCAGCTGATCGACACCGCCGACCTCGCGGACCACCTGTCGAGCGAGGAGCTGGCCGGCCTGGAGAAGATCGAGCTCGGCTACTACCACCGCGACAGCCAGACCGTCTCCGACGAGCCCCGCCAGGCGTCGCTGGTCGAAAAGGGGCCTCACGGCCACCTGCTGTACTACGCGCCATGGCAGATCGCCACGGACCTCGGCGGGGACGCGGCGCAGGCGCTGGCCCGCTTCGAGGCCTATCTCGAGTCCAAGCGCACGACGTCGCTGCTGCGCATCCGCCTGGAGCCAGGCGAAGCGCTGTTCATCGACAACCGCCGCCTGCTGCACGCACGCGGCAACCTCTCACCCGCCAGCCGGCGCCACATCGTGCGGCTCTACATCGCCTGCCCGCCCGAAGACGGCGCCGGCGCTCCCCGGACGAGCCGGCCGTGAGCCCCCTCCCGCGCCCTCGCTTCCCGCACCCCCGACGCCTCGTGAGGATCCCGGCCGCGGCCCTGGTCCTCGCGCTCGTCGCCCTGAACGCTCCGAGCACCCTGAGCGCCCGGCGGCTGGCCGGGATGGAGAGGGACGCCGGCATGGAGCATGCCGCCAGCATGGGACAGCCGGAGCCGCACGACCAAGGCGCCGCAACCGGGACCGCGGTCGCCGGCCCGGAGATCACGGCAGCGGCGCCGCGCCTGGCACCGCCCTGGCCCGACGTGCCGCTGGTGGACCAGGACGGGCGGCCGCTCCTCTTCTACGCCGACCTGGTGCGCGGCCGGCGAGTGGCGATGAACTTCGTGTTCACCACCTGCACCACCATCTGCCTGCCGATGGGCGCCAACTTCGAGCGGCTGCAAGCGCTGCTCGGGACCCGCGCCGGTAGCGAGGTGCGCCTGATCTCGGTGAGCATCGACCCGCTCACCGACACGCCGCAGCGGCTCAAGGCCTGGGGGGCGAAGTTCCACGCCGGCCCCGGTTGGAGCCTGCTGACCGGACGCAAGGAAGACGTGGACCGGCTGCTCAAGACGCTCGGCGTCTTCACCGCCGATCGCGCCAACCACGCGCCCATCGCGCTGCTTGGCGACGACGCCACCGGCCGCTGGACGCGCGCCTACGGCCTCGACTCGCCGGCCAAGATGGTCAAGCTGCTGGACGGCCTGGCGGCGCCGGCAGCGGACGAGCGACGGCAACCGGCCACGGCCCCCGCCATGGCTCCGCTGGCTCCCCAGGCTCCGGGCACCCGTTCGCTACGGCAGACCGCGGCTACCGGGGCCGCCACCGCCGCCGCGGATGCCGCGGATGCCACCGCTCCCGCCGATGCCGCTGCTCCCGCAGATGCCGCCGCCCATCGCTACTTCACCGACACCGAGCTGATCGATCAGGACGGCAGGCCGCGGCGCTTCTACACCGACCTGCTGGCAGGCAGGACGGTGGTGATCGACAGCTTCTTCAGCCGCTGCACCGGCAGCTGCCCGGTGGTTGCGGCCACCCTGGCCAAGCTACAGGCGACGCTCGGCGACCGGCTGCAGCGCGACCTCCGCCTGCTCTCGATCTCGGTCGATCCGGCGACCGACACGCCGCAGCGCCTCAAGGAGTACGCCAGCCGGTTCGGCGCCCGGCCCGGCTGGTACTTCCTGACCGGCAGCAAGGAAAATGTCGATCTGGTGCTGCGCAAGCTGGGCCAGTATGCCGAGCAGAAGGAGGACCACAACAACCTGCTGCTGGTCGGCAACCTGCGCACCGGCCTGTGGAAAAAGGTCTTCGGCCCCGGCCGGCCGGAGGACATCCTCGCCATCGTCCAGGGCGTGCTCGACGATCTCGGCACGGGCGCCGCGCCGGCGCCACCCGCTCCGACGACACCGGCGAGCCCGGCCGCACCGGCGACCACCTCAAGCACCCCGGCAACGCGGGCCGGCACTGCCGATGGCGCCTACTAGGGCGATGCGCCGGCCGCTCCTGGCGCTGGCCCTGCTCGCGCTCGCGATCCTGCTCTGCCGGCAGGTGTCGCCCGCGGCAACCGCGGCGGTGCCGGTGCCGGCCGCGATTCCCGCCACCGCCGCACCCGGTGCGGCGGCTGCCGCGCCGGCGATGGCCCCGGCCGCCCGACCGGCAACGCCGGCTCCGGGGCAGCCCGTTGCGTCGCCGGCGCCGGCCGCAGCCAGGCTCACGCCCGCGGAGGCGCGCGGCAAGCAGCTCTACCTGACCGGCACCAGCCCCGCGGGCCACCCGATCACGGCGACATTAGGCGAGGCCGGCGCCGGCGCAGCCGGCACTGCCGCAGCCCCCGGCATCGCTGCCGCCCCCACCGCCGCTGCCGCCGGCTCCCCTGGAGGCGACCTCGTCGAGGTGCCCGCCTCGACACTCCCCTGCGCCGGCTGCCACGGCCGCGACGGGCGCGGCGGCCGGGAAGGCGGCGTGCGTCCCTCCGACCTGACCTGGGAGACGCTCGCCCGGCCTGGCGCCGGCGAGGCGGACGGCCGCCGTCACCCGCCCTACGACGAGAGCCTCCTGGTCCGCGCCATCACCCTGGGGATCGACCCGGCAGGCAACCGCCTGCACGTCGCCATGCCACGCTACCGCCTGGCGCTGCAGGATGCGGCGGACCTGGTGGCCTACCTGAAGCGGTTGGGCCACGACGACGATCCCGGCCTCACCGCCGACGCGATCGCGCTCGGGGTCCTGCTGCCCGGCGGCGACCGCCCGGAGGCCGCCGCCGAGGCGGCGGCGGTCCGCGCGGTGCTGGAGGCGCGCTTCGCTCAGCTCGACCGCGAGGGCGGCGTTTACGGCCGCCGTTTGGAGCCGCATTTCGCGCGCCTTCCAGATCCGCCGGCGGCGCGGGCGGCGGCGCTGCGCGAGCTGCTGGCGCGCGAGCCACCGTTCGCCCTGGTCGGCGCGTACCTCACCGGCGCCGAGGCCGAGATGGCGGCCGCCGTCGCCGAGGCCGCGGTGCCGCTGGTCGGTCCGCTCACCCCGCACCCGCGGCAGGAGTTCCCGCTCAACCGCTATGTCTTCTACCTCACTCCCGGGCTGGCGGAGCAGGCCACCGCCCTGGTCGAGTTCGCGGCGCGGCAGCTGCCGCGCGGCGACCGCACGCTGGTCATCCTGCGGCCCGCGGCCGGGGAGCTGGCCGACCTCGCCGGCGTGGTGGCGGCGGCGGCGAAGCAGCGCGGCTTCACCAGCGTCGAGACCATCGCCGCGAACGGCGCCGACGGCGCCAATGGCGCCGCTGGCTCCCATGGCTCCGATACCGGCGACGACCGCGAGGCGCGGGTCATGGCGCGGGCCGGCCGTCTGGCCCGCGGCGGCGAGACGGCGCTGCTGCTGCTCGACAGCGGCCGCGGCGTGCGCGAGCTGCTGCTGCAGGCGCAGGCGCATGGCTGGCGCCCGCTGATCCTGCTGCCTGCCTCGCTGCCCGGCGAGGATGCCTTCAGCGTCGTGCCGGCGGCGCTGGCGGATCGCCTGTTCCTGTCGCTGCCGCTGCTGCCGCCGGACCGCACGCCGGGCGGGGTCAGCGACTACCGGCGGCTGGCGGCCGCGTATCCGCTGCCGGCGCACCACGTCGCCGCCCAGGTGACGGCCCTGGCCGCCGCCGAGGTGCTGATCGAGGGCCTCAAGCGGGTGGGACGCGATCTCAGCCGCGAGCAGCTGATAAGCGCCCTGGAGCGGCTCTACCAGTTCGATGCCGGGCTCGGCACTCCGGTCAGCTTCGGCCCCAACCGCCGGGTCGGCGCTCTTGGCGCCTACGTCGCCGCCCTCGACTTCGCACATCACGCGCTGGGGCGGGAGACCGCCTGGATCGATCTCGAGCCCTGAGATGCCGCTCACCGCCAGCCCCACCCGCAAGGCACCAGCCCGGATCAGGTACCCGGCCGTCGCCGCCGGCCAGCCGCCGGTGCGCCGCGCCTACGATGCCGCGGCCGCCACTTACGACGAGCGGGTCGCCCGCTCCGCCTGGGTGCGCGAGCTGCTGTGGCGGCGCCTCGACGAGCTGCTACCCGCGGGCGCCCGCGTGCTGGACGCCACCGCCGGCACCGGCTGCGACGCCGTCCACCTGGCGGCGCGCGGGGTGAAGGTCACCGCCTGCGACGTCTCGCCGGCGATGCTCGACCGGCTGGCCGCCAAGGACCGGACGATCCGCACCAGGGTGGCCGACTGCGGCCGGCTGCCGGCGGCTCTCCCCGGGGAGCGATTCGACGCCGTGCTGTCGACGTTTGCCGGGCTCAACACGGTGGCCGACCTCGACGGCTTCGCGCACGGCGCTGCCGGTCTGCTGGCACCGGGAGGAGTGCTGTTCGTTCAGCTGCTCAACCGCTGGCCGGTCGCCGAGCTGGCGCGGCGCTGGCGCCGCGGCGGCCTGACGGCGGCGTGGCAGGCCCTGGCCGCGGCCTGGCGCGGCGAGCGGCAGGTGGAGATCGGCGGCGTGCGGGTCCCCCACCGGCTCCTCACGCCCCGCCGGCTGTACCGCCGGGTCTTCGCCCGCGACTTCGCCCTGCTGCGGGTCCGCGGACAGGGGGTGCTACGCCCGGTGGACGACCCGACCGCGACGCCGGTGACGGCAGCGACACGGCCGGAGGCCGCCTCTGCGGCGACGCCCGCAGGATCGGGCCGGCTCGACCGCTGGGAGGAGCGGCTGGGCGCCTGGCCCGGGAGCCGCGCCCTGGGCACCTTCTTCACCCTCGAGCTGCGCCGGCGCGGCGCGCCCGCCGCGCCGGGCGCGGGCGGCGACGGCGGCGCCGACGCCGACGCCGACGCCGAGCGGGGTGGCCGGCGATGACCGAGGTGCTGCTGGCGCATCCCTTCTTCCTCAAGAACGACCCGAAGCAGGTCGAGAAGATGCGTCCCTATGCGCCGCTCGCCACCCTCTATGCCGCGGCCCACCTGCGCGAGCATGGCTACTCGGTGGCGCTGTTCGACGCCATGCTGTCGGCAGGGGAGGAGGAGTTCGCGGCGGCGCTGGCCGCCCAGCGCCCGCGCTTCGTCGCCCTGTACGAGGACAGCTTCAACTTCCTCAACAAGATGTGCCTCGACCACACCCGCCAGGCAGCCTGCCGCATGAGCCGGGCGGCGGCCGCGGCCGGAGCGACGGTGCTGGCCGCCGGCGCCGACCTCTCCGATCAGCCGCTGCCCTACTTCGAGAGCGGGGTCGCCTACGGCCTGACCGGCGAAGCCGACCACACGCTGCGCGAGCTGCTCGACACGCTGTCCGGGCGGGTGCGCCAGCCGGTCGAGGCGGTGGCCGGCCTGGCGCTGCCCGATCCGGCGGCGCCGGACGGGGTGCGGCGGACGGCGCCCCGGTCGCCCGAGCGCCACCCCGACGCCTTTCCCCTGCCGGCATGGGACCTGCTCGACGTCGAGCGCTACCGCGCCGCCTGGCGCGGCGCGCATGGCTATTTCAGCCTCAACCTGGTGACCACCCGCGGCTGCCCGTTCCATTGCAGCTGGTGCGCCAAGCCGATCTGGGGGCAGCGCTACGCCATGCGCTCGCCGGCCAGCGTCGCCGAGGAGATGGCGCTGGTGCGGCGGACGCTGCGGCCCGACCACATCTGGTTCGCCGACGACATCTTCGGCCTGCAACCGAAATGGGTGGCGGAGCTCGGGCGCGAGGTGGAGGCGCGCCAGGCGGCGATGCCGTTCACCATCCAGTCGCGCGCCGACCTGATGACCGAGACGGCGGTGGCGGGACTGGCGCGCGCCGGCTGCAGCGAGGTGTGGCTCGGCGCCGAAAGCGGCAGCCAGCGGATCCTCGACGCCATGGAGAAGGGCACCCGCGTGGCGCAGATCGGCCAGGCCACGCGCCGCCTGCGCGCCGCCGGCATCCGCGCCTGCTACTTCCTGCAGTTCGGCTACCCCGGCGAGACCTATGCCGACATCCTGGCGACGGTGCGCCTGGTGCGCGAGAACCTCCCGGACGACATCGGCGTCAGCGTCGCCTATCCGCTGCCGGGGACCCGCTTCTACGAGCAGGTGCGCGAGCAGCTGGCCGGGCAGACTCACTGGCGCCACAGCAACGACCTGGCGATGCTCTTCCAGGGGAGCTACGAGACGCCGTTCTACCGCCGCTTGCGCGAGGTGCTGCACCGCGACCTGACGGTGCGGCAGCGCCTGGTCCGAGCCGGGGAGCCGGGAGCCACGGCCGGCGCGGCGGCCGGCCACCGGCAGGATCCGAGCGATCTGAGGGCCGAGCTGGCGCGCCTAGACGCCGATTGGCAGGAGCTGGGGCGCCTCGAGGCGCGGTCGCGCAGCGCGGCGCCGACGGCGCTGGCGCGCCCCGCCGCCGCGGCGCCGGCGCCGGATCTCTCGGAGCCCTGGAACTGAGCCAGCGCATGGCCGACGTCCTCCTCGCACACGGCTACTTCCTGGGGGAAGATGAGAAGGAGCAGCAGATCATGCGGCCCTACCCGACGCTCGGGCTGCTCTACGTCGCCGCCTACCTCGATCGCCAGGGTTTCGCTGTCGAGGTCTTCGACGCCACCTTCGCGCGGCGGCAGGATCTGCTCGACCGGCTTCGCGCCGGGACCGGCGTGCTGGGCCTCTACACCAACCTGATGACCAGGGGGGCGGTGCTGGCGATCGCCGCCGCGGCCAAGGCGGGAGGCTGGACCGTGGTGCTCGGCGGACCGGAAGCCGCCAACTACCCGGCCGAGTACCTGGCGCACGGCGCCGACGTGGTGGTGATCGGCGAGGGGGAGCTGACGCTCGCCGAGCTGCTGCCGGCGCTGCAGGCGCGCGGCCCGCACCGGCTGCAGGGCATCGCCGGGGTGAGCTTCCGCGACGAGACCGGCGCCGTCGTGCAGAACCCGGAGCGGGCGCAGATCGCCGACCTCGACAGCCTGCCATGGCCCGACCGCGAGCGCATCGACCAGCAGCGCTACGTCGAGGTCTGGCGGCGCCATCACGGCATGGGCAGCGTCAACCTCATCACCGCCCGCGGCTGCCCGTACAAATGCCGCTGGTGCTCGCACGCCGTGTTCGGCTTCAGTCATCGCCGGCGCAGCGTGCGCGACACCGCCGACGAGCTCGAGCACATCCGCGACCGCTGGCGGCCCGATCAGGTGTGGTATTCGGACGACGTCTTCACCATCAGCCATCGCTGGCTGTTCGACTATGCGGCGGAGCTGGACCGCCGCGGCCTGCGCCTGCCGTTCGAGACCATCTCGCGCGCCGACCGGATGATGCGGGAGGAGGTGCTGGCGACCCTGGCGCGCATGGGCTGCTACCGCATCTGGATCGGCTCGGAGAGCGGCAGCCAGCGCGTCCTCGACGCCATGCAGCGCGGCGTCACCGTCGAGCAGGTGCGCTGGGCGACGCAGGCGGCGCGGCGCCACGGCATCCAGGTGGGCATGTTCCTGATGTGGGGCTACGAGGGCGAGGAGGCGGCCGACGTCGAGGCCACCATCGAGCACGTCAAGGAGGCCCATCCCGACGTCTTCCTGACCACGGTCGCCTATCCGATCAAGAACACCGGCTACTTCCACGAGCTGGCGGCGAGCGGCCGGGTGGTGGCGACGCGCCCCTGGGACGAGGCCACCGACCGCGATTTCGCGGTGCGCGGACGCCACTCGCGCGCCTACTACCGCCAGGCCGACCGCTGGCTGCGCAGCGCCGTCGCCGCCGAGCGCCTGGCCCGCGGCCAGGAGCCGGCGGAGGGCGGCGCGAGTCCGGGCGGCGCCGACTGCGTCGCGAGCGCCGAATACATGGCCTTGATGGCCGAGGCCCAACAGGCCCAGGCCGCGCTGCTGGCGCTCGCCGGCGAGGTCGAGGCGTGAGCCCGGGCACCGCGCCGGCAACGATGCTCGCCGCGAATCCAACGGGCGCGGCAGACGTTGCCGACACCGGCCGGGCCGTCAACGCGACCGGCGCGACCGGCGCCGCCAATGTCGTCGGCTCAAGGCGCGCCGCCGGTGCCCCTGGACTCGCCGGCGCCGCCGATGCGGCCGGTGCTGCCGGTGCTGCCGATGCGGCCAGACCTGCCAACGGTGGATCGCCGTTCGCAGCAGCGGCAGCGGATTACGATCGCTGCTTCACGGACACGTCGCTTGGCGGCTGCCTGCGGCGCGCGGTGTGGCGCCGGCTCGACGCCCACTTCGCACCCGGCGACCGGGTGCTCGAGCTGGGCTGCGGCACCGGCGAGGATGCCCTGCACCTGGCCCACCGGGGCGTGCGGGTGGTGGCGACCGACGCCGCGGCGGCCATGGTGGAAACGACGCGGCGCAAGCTGGCGGCCGACGGGGCCGCGGCAGTCTACGCCGGCGGCTCCGGCAACGGCCATTCCGGCAATGCACGTTCTGGCAATGGCGGCCCCGGCAACGCCGGTGGCTGCGAGGTGCGCCTGCTGGCCATCGAGGACCTGGGCGCCGAACCCGCCTCGCCGCCGTTCGACGGCGCCTTCGCCAACTTCGGCGGCTTGAATTGCGTCGCCGACCTGGCCGCCGTCGCCCGCGCCCTGGCGCCGCGCCTGCGCCCCGGCGCGCCGGTGCTGCTCTGCGTCATGGGTCCGCTGGCGCCCTGGGAGTGGCTGTGGCTGCTGCGCCGCGGGCAACCGCGCGAGGTCTTCCGCCGGCTGCGCAGCGGCGGTGTCCGGTGGCGCGGCCTGACCGTGCGGTATCCCTCGATCGGCACGCTGCGGCGGGCCTTTGCAGCGGACTTCCGGCTGCTGCGGGTGAGCGCCGTGGGCGCTCTCTTGCCCACCACCAGCTTCGCTCCCTGGGCGGCTCGTCACCCACGGCTGCTGGCCGCGCTCGACCGGCTGGAGCGCCGCGTCGAGCGGCTGCCGCCCCTCCCCTGGCTGGCCGACCACTACCTGGCGGAGCTGGTCCGCAAGTCTCCTCCAGCCGCTGCCGCTGCCGCGGCGCCGGGCGGCGGCTCGTCTACGGCATCCAGCCGATGACCCGGCTCGCCCCGCGCCCGCGGCCCGACCGCGCCGTCTCACCCGGCGCTCCCGCCGTTCCCGCAGTTCTTGCCGTTCCGGCGCCGCTGCCGTGCGCCGATCCGATCACCCGGCTGCCGCTGCTGGTGCTCTACCCGCACAGCCGCTGCAACTGCCGCTGCCTGATGTGCGACATCTGGCGCGACCACGGCCGCCGCGAGCTGTCGCCGGCGGACCTGGCGCGCTGGCTGCCGGAATGGCGGCGCCTGGGCGTCGAGCGGGTGGTGCTCTCGGGCGGCGAGGCCCTGCTCCACTCCGATCTGTGGCGCCTCTGCGAGCCGCTGCGCGCCGCGGGCATCGGCATCACGCTGCTGTCGACCGGCCTGCTGCTGGCGCGCGACGCCGCCCGCCTGACCGCGTTCTGCGACGACGTGGTGGTGAGCCTGGACGGTCCGCGCGAGGTTCACGACCGGATCCGCAACGTGCCGCGCGCCTTCGACCGTCTGGCCGCCGGGGTCGCCGCGGTGCGCGCCGCCGGCGGCGCCGCGGTCAGCGTCAGCGGCCGCTGCACCGTGCAGCGCGCCAACTACCGCGAGCTGCGCGCCACGGTCGCCGCGGCCCACGCCGTCGGGCTCGAGCGGCTGAGCTTCCTCGCCGCCGACGTCACCAGCGAGGCCTTCAACCGCCCCGGCGGCTGGGACGACCGGCGCGCCGCCGAGATCGCCCTGCAGGCCGAGGACCTCGAGCCGCTCGCCGCCGAACTGGCGGCGCTGTCCCGCGACTGCGCCGCGGATTTCGCCGGCGGCTTCCTGGCCGAGAGCCCGGCCAAGCTCGAGCGGCGCCTGCTGCAACATTTCGCCGCCCTGCTCGGCCGCGCCGACTTCCATCCCAACACCTGCAACGCGCCCTGGGTCTCGGCGGTGATCGAGGCCGACGGCACGGTGCGGCCCTGCTTCTTCCAGCCGCCGCTGGGCAACCTCCTGACCGGCGCCGGCGCCGGCGAAGAGCGTGCGCGCCCCGGCGACGGCGGCCTCGCCGCCATCCTCAATTCGCCGGCGGCCGTGGCCTGGCGCCGCGGCCTCGACGTCGAGCGCGACGCCATCTGCCGCCGCTGCGTCTGCTCGCTGTGCTTGCGCCAGGGCGGCCGGGACGGCGCCACCGCCGGTCTGGGCGGGGCGGGGCGGGAGGCATGGTCGTGAACGCCGATCCGACGCACCAGGCGGCGGCGCGCCGCCGCGTCGTGCTCTACAACCCGCGCGCCGTTTTCTACACCATGCCGCTGGCCGTCGTCGCCGTCGGCTCGCACCTCGATCCCGAGCGCTACGAGGTGACGATCGTCGACGGCCGGCTGGAGAGCGATCCGGTCGCGGCGCTGCGCGCCAGGCTCGACGGTGCGCTCTGCCTGGGAGTCACGGTGCTGACCGGGGCGCCGATCGCCGACGCCGTGCGTTTGTCGCGCGCGGCCAAGGCGCTCCGCCCCGAGCTGCCGGTGGTGTGGGGCGGCTGGCACCCCTCGATGTTCGCGCGCGAGTGCCTGGCGGAGCCCAGCGTCGACGTCGCGGTGCAGGGGCAGGGCGAGGCCGCCTTCGCCGAGATCGTCGACCGGCTGGCGGCGGGCGAGCCGGTGACCGCCCTCGACGGCTGCCTGGGGATCGCCTACCGCGACGCCGCGGGCGAGGTGCGGCAGAATCCGGCGCGGCCGCTGGCCGACGTCAACACCTTCCGCACCCACGATTACGGGCTGCTGGCAGTCGAGGGCTACTACGAGCTGAAAGGCAAGCGCCAGCTCGACTACATCTCCTCGCAGGGCTGCGCCTTCCGCTGCGCCTTCTGCGCCGATCCCTTCGTCTACCAGCGCCGCTGGGTGGGCCTCGAGCCCGAGCGCATCGGCGCCGAGGTCGAGGCGCTCTGGCGCCGCTACCGTTTCGCCGACCTGTCGTTCCAGGACGAGACCTACTTCACCTACGCCGCCCGCGTCGACGCGGTCGCCGACGAGCTGCTGCGGCGCCGGCTGCCGATCACCTGGGCGGCCACCATGCGCGCCGACCAGGGCGACCGGCTGCCCGAGGAGGTGATGGCGAAGTGCAAGCGCTCGGGCCTGCGCCGCGTGCTGGTCGGCGTCGAGTCGGGCTCGCAGGAGATGCTCGACCGCATCCGCAAGGACATCAAGCTCGAGCAGGTGCTGCGCAGCGCCGAGAAGTGCCGGCGCCACGGCGTCGACGTCGTCTTCCCGTTCATCGTCGGCTTCCCCGGCGAGAGCGACGAGAGCGTCCGCGCGACGCTCGATCTCGCCAAGCGCCTGCGCGCCCTGTCGCCCGGCTTCACCACGCCGATTTTCTATTTCAAACCCTATCCGGGCTCGGCGCTGACCGACGCCGCGGTGCGCGACGGCTATGCTCTGCCTGCCAGCCTCGACGAGTGGTCCCGCTTCGATTTCGTCGGCTCGGCCGGTCCCTGGGTCAGCCCGGCCAAGCACCGCCGGGTCGAGCGCTTCAAGTTCTACCAGGACGTCGCCTGGGAGCCCGGCGGCGCCTGGCGCCGTCCGGCCCAGCGCCTCGCCCGCTGGCGGCTCGCCAGGGATGCCTACGCCCTGCCGGTCGAACGCCTCCTCGGCCGCTGGCTGCGCCCCGAGCAACCGCTTTCGTAGCTCACAGCACCAGGAACGGGAGGGTCTGAATGCACATGCTTCCCGAGGTCGTGCGCTACCCCTTCCCGCCCACGGCCGAACGGCTGGCCCTCGCCTTGGCGCTCGGCCTGATGGTCGGCCTCGAGCGGGAGCGCCGCAGCAAGGAAGCCGGCCTCCGTACCTTCGCCTTCGTCGCGCTGCTGGGCGGCCTCGCCGGCCTCCTCGGCGAGAGCTACACGCTGGTGATCCTGGCCCTGGTGGGCGTCCTGGTGGTCTTCCTGAACTTCCATGCCCTGCGCTCCCGCCAGGTCTCGGAGCTGACCACCTCGGCCGCGCTGTTCCTGATCACCATCGCCGGCGTCCTCTGCGGGCAGGGACATCGCCTCACCCCTTCGGCCCTGGCGGTGGTGACGGCCGCCCTGCTGGCCTGGAAGCGGCCCCTCACCGGCTTCAGCCAGGCGCTGACCGAGACCGAGCTGCGCTCGGCCATCCTGCTGGCGATCCTCACCTTCGTCATCTTCCCCGCCCTGCCGGCGGGGACGGTGGACCCCTGGCAGCTGGTCGATCCGCGCGCCGCGCTGGTGATCGTCATCCTCATCGCCGGCATCGGCTTCGCCAACTACGTGTTGCTCAAGCTGTACGGCACCCGCGGCATCGAGCTGACGGGCTTCCTTGGCGGCCTGGTCAACAGCACCGTCACGGTCAGCGACATGGCGGTCCGGGTGCGCGAGACCGAGGGCGGCCTGGAGGACCCGGCCTTTCGCGGCGTCCTGCTGGCGACCGCGGCCATGCTGCTGCGCAACACCGTGCTGCTGGCGCTGGTCGCGCCGCCGGCGCTCCTCGCCTCCTGGCTGCCTTTCCTGCTGATGTTCGGGGCAGCCGTAGCGCTGGCCTTCGCGAAGCGGACCCGGCCCGCCGCGGCCGGCTCCGAGGTCCCCGATCTTCGCCTGGAGTCGCCGTTCTCGATCCGCTCGGCCCTGCAGCTGGGGCTGTTCTTCGTCGGTCTGCAGGTCGCCGGCACGCTGGCGCAGCGCACCCTGGGCGAGGCCGGCTTCTACTCGGTGAGCGTCCTGGGCGGGCTGTTCTCCAGCTCGAGCGCGGTGGCGTCCGCCGCGGCGCTCGCCGCACAGCGGACCATCAGTCCCTGGGTGGCCGGAACCGGCGCGGTGCTGGCGTCGCTCACCAGCGCCCTGGTCGGCCTGCCGCTCATCGCCCGGCTCTCCCAGAGCCCAAGCCTGAAGCGGCGGGTGGCCTGGGCGCTGAGCGCGGTGACGCTGGTCGGCCTGCTCGGCTTCCTCGGCAGCTGGTGGCTCGGGGCGCACGGCAGGCCCGCGCCGCCGGGCGCCGGCCGCGGCGTCATCCCACGCATCGCGCCGTCGTCCCAGGCGCCGACTCCGGTGGCAAAGCCGCCCGGCGCGGTCGCGAAGCCCACCCGCGCGGCGGCGCACTCCACCGGGTAGGCGATGGGTTGCGCTTTGCCTCCAACCAGAGTTCGCACTGCCCTTCCGCGGTAGCGATCTCTTCGGCGATATGCGCGCCGTCGCGGTCGGCAGCGAAGTCCGGCGCGAGGCGCTCGTAGAACAGCGCGGCGCTGGCGCTCGGTAGCTCGGAGAGGTGAGCGTACCCCCGAGGACGCCCGCCAGCACGCCCGGGGGTCGGCAGCTCGCGCCGCCCTCTCGCAGCCCTCCCCGGCTGGACAGCTAGGCCGGTGAAAGTCGAGGAGCGCGAGCACTAGCTCGGCCAAGCCCGCGGCGCCCCATGGTACGGACCCCGGCGCACCGCCACCGCACGAGTTGCACACCCAGTGCAGCACCAAGGACCAGCCTCCGCTGCTAAGCTAACTGACATGCCGGGATCGGCCCGTCCGAGAGTTTTTCTCAGCTACAGCCACGACTCCGACCTCCTCGATGCCAAGGTGCTCGCCTTGGCAGAGCGCCTTACCAGCTCCGGATTCGACTGCGCTTTCGACAAGTACGAGCCACATCCCTCCGAGGGCTGGCCGCAGTGGATGGACAACCAGCTCGATAAGGCCGCATTCATCCTCGTGGTCTGCACCGAGGGCTACTACCGCAAGTCGAAGGCAGGCAAACTCCCAGCCTCCGGGAGAGGCGTCAAGTTCGAGAGCGTTCTTCTCATCCAAGACCTCTACGACGCCGGCATGTGGAACGACCGGCTGATTCCAGTCCTCTTTGAGGATCTCTCCGCAGACCTTATCCTCCGCCCACTTCGCGGCTACACACGATATCGCCTCGATCTGCCTCGCGGTTACGAGGAGCTCCTGCGCCACCTCACCGGCCAGCCCCACCATCCCAAGCCACCACTCGGCCCGAAGCCGGTACTGCCACCCGATCCGCTTCCTCTACCATCCCCCGAGCTGCCCCTCGTCCGTAACATCCCTGATTCGCTGGGAGACCTTTTCAAGGGGCGTGACGACCTGTTGTTGCAGCTCGCGAACGCACTCGGGGCGACCGGGGCCGCCAGGGAGTTCCTGCTTTGCGGCTTAGGAGGAATCGGCAAGACGCGGCTCGCGATCGAGTACGCGTGGCGGTATGGCGCACGTTATTCGGCCTTGCTCCTGGTCCGTGCCGACTCGCCAGAGGGATTGCGCGGCCAGCTCCACTCTCTGGCCGGCCCGGATCTGCTTTTTCTGCCTGAGCGGCAGGCACCGGAGGCGGATGCCATAGCTGCAGTTGGCCGCTGGCTGCGCGAACATCCTGGGTGGCTTCTCATCCTCGACGGCGCCGACACCGAAGAAGCTGCCCGCGCCGTGCTAAACCTTCTGCCCCGTCTCCTTGGCGGCCATATCCTGATCGCGTCACGCTTCACTCGCTGGCCGCGAACCGTGCGGGAGCTATCGGTCCCGCTGCTCACAGCCGCAGAGGCCGTGGCATTCCTTCTCGACCACACCGCCAGCAAACGAGAGTTGACTCCCGACGATGCGGCTCAGGCGGCGATTCTGGCCGATACCCTTGGACACCTCCCTCTCGCCCTCGAGCAGGCAGCTGCCTACATAGCAGCCAATCAGATGAGTCTCGCAGCATATCTTGACTCATGGGCACACGAGCGGCAAGATGTTCTCGAGTGGTACGACGAGCTTGTGATTCAGTATCCAGCATCGATTGCGGTAACGTGGCAAAAATCTTTCCATCGCCTCAATCCAGTCGCCGGCGCCCTCCTGCGGCTGACCGCCCACCTCGCTCCTGAGCCCATCCCTCTATCGATGCTCGCCGACGAACGTCTGGTCCACGAGGCGGCGGACCTTCTGTGCGAGGAAACCGCTCAGGCTCCCTCTCACCAGACGCTGAACATGGCGCTAGCCGATCTCGCAAGCTACTCCCTGATCGCCCGACGGAGTCGCGAGCTGTCAGTCCATCGCATGGTGCAGGAAGTGCTTCGCGGTCGTATCCCTGTGGCGCGCCGGCAGGCATGGGTCGAGCGATCCTTGCGCTTGGCCGACAACTTCTTGCCCGTCGATCCAGAAGCTCTGCATACTTGGTCTGGCTGGGACGCCTTGCGTCCCCATGCAGTGACGGTGCTAGAACATGCCGACCGCGAGGGGATACTGGATTCTACGTCGCGCTTGCGAAACCGCCTGGGGATCATGCTCCAGATCAAGGGCCTATTCACCGAGGCCGAGCTGCAATTCCGTCGCGCAATCGAGATCGCGGTGACAACTCGCGGCCGCCGAGACCGCTCAGTTGCAGTTGAGAGTAGCAATCTTGCATCAGTCCTCAAGGCCATGGGGCGCCTCGATGAGGCAGAACAGCTCTATCGAGCTGCGCTGGCAATCGACGAAGAGTGCCTTGGCGCTGGCCATTCCGAGGTCGCCGCCGACCTGAGCAATCTCGCGTTCCTGCTCAAGCACATGGGTCACGAGGCCGAGGCAGCACGACTCAAAGCCCGTGCCGCCCACATTCTGCAGGCTAGCCCAGAAACTGAGCTTCCCGACATTCAGAGGACACGCAGGAACCTGGCCATTGATATTGGTACTAGTCAGACCGTCGCGATGAGTTTCGTCGCCACTTGTCGGCCTGCGGCTGCCGGCAAGGATACCGAGCTAAGCGCCGACTTCTCAATCAAAATTGAATGCCAGCCCAAAGGGCGCTACGTCGTTCTCGTCCTCGATTCTCCCGCCGGAATCGGTCAAAGTGAGCTTCAGCTGCTCCCTCCGGGCGGCGACCCTGAGCCTCTCCTCGCCGAGATCGCACAAAGCCTATCGCGAGCCACTCGCGACGCCGATCGCGCTGACTCTGCCCGCAAGGTCGGCGCCCTACTCTTTCAAGCCCTCTTCAACGGACCCGTACGGGACCTCTACCTCCGCAGCCTTGGGTGGGTGTCGGTATCGCCCAAGCGCAACCTCCGTCTGAGCCTCCACTTCGATGTCTCGGACCCTGTGCTCGCGCTGTTATCGAGCTTACCGTGGGAGCTCTTATACTGGCACGACCGCCACGAGTTCCTGGGCCGCGGCAGGATGACCCCAATCGTTCGCACTCTCGACGTGCCCCGCCCCTTGCGGTCCTTCGCCGTCGAACTTCCTCTCCGCGTTCTTATTGTGAGTGCCCTACCGGGGGGTCTTCCTCTGCTCGCGATTGAGCATGAGAGTCGCCTGATCCGTGCCGCGCTCAACGGGCACCCTGGCATCGAGGTCGTGTATCTTCCTCACGTCACCCTCGAGTCACTCCGGCGGGCGCTCCTTCAAGCACCGGTGCATGTCCTCCATTTCATAGGCCACGGTAGATTCTCACCCGACTCGGGCGTCGGGGAGATCCTCTTGGAGGATGCATCTGGTGGCTTGAACACCGTCCCTGGCGAAGTCTTTGCCGAGCTTCTGCGCGACTTCGAACCACTTCGCCTTGTCGTGCTCAGCACTTGCGGTGGCGGCCCCGTGAACCGCCGAGAGGGTGTTAACCCCTTTGCCAGTGTGGCAACCGCGCTGGTCATGGCCGGCGTTCCCGCGGTCATCTCCATGCAATTCGTCGTAGCGGACCTCGATGCGATCGCTTTCAGTTCGGCTTTCTACGAGCGGCTCGTCGCCGGCGCTCCAGTTGAGGCTGCTGCCAATGAAGGCAGGCTGGCCATCTTCGTGCGCGACCCGACATCTATCACCTGGGCGGCCCCGGTGGTCTTCCTGCGCAGCCCTTCCGGAAGACTGTTCTCTCTTCCCGCACCACCAGCAGGTGTGCCAGCGGTGCCCGAGGAGATCCTTCGCTACATCATTGATTTCTCGGAGTTTATCGCCGAAAAGTCTGCTGGCTTCGTCGGCAGGAGTTGGCTCTTTGCAGCCGTTGACCGCTTCCTCGAAACCAATCCGTGCGGCTATTTCCTCCTGCGCGGCGTCCCGGGAGTCGGGTTGACGGCCTTCATGGCAGAGATGTCTCGGCGGCGGCGCTGTATTCACCACTTCAATATTCGTGCTCAAGCCATCACCAGGACTGACCAGTTCCTCGGCAGTGTCTGTGCCCAGCTCATTGCACAGTACCGCCTCGAATATCCCACCCTGCCTCCAGAGGCGAGACAGGACTCACGATTCCTCGAGCATATCCTGACAATTGTCTCCCGGCAGCTTCCAGCCGGGCAAAGAGCAGTGATCCTGGTCAGTGGCCTCGACCAGGCAGAACCGGACCCGCTCGGGGGTGCCGGCACGAACGCCCTCCATTTGCCCATAACGCTCCCTCGCGGCATTTACTTCGTGGTGTCGGCTCGCACCTTTGCGCCGGCGCTGCACATTGACACCCAGTACCAGATCCTGGAGGTTGGACCAGCTTCGTCGGATAACATGGCCGATGTGGCCGCCTTCGTCGCCGCCAAGATGGGTTCTCCATCCATTGACGCTTTTATCACTGCGCAGCACCTCGATCGTCAGTCATTCATTGCCATGATCACAGCCAGGAGTGAGGGCAATTTCCTCTACCTCCGCCACCTGCTCGCTGAAATCGAGAGCGGCGCCTTCGAGAGACAGACACTGAATTTCTTGCCGCAAGGACTGTACCATTTCTACGAAGACCTCTGGCGAAGAATGCGCGACCGTGACGAGTTACGATGGATCTCCGATCACCTCCCGGTCATGGCTATTCTTACGAACCTCGCGGAACCGGCATCGGTCAAGCGTATCTCTGCCTTCTCCGGCATTGGTGAAGGTCGTGTCCTCGCCGTGCTCCGGGACTGGGAAAGCTTGATCACCGTTTCACAGGTAGAGCTTCTCGGTCGCCACGAGCAGCGCTATCAGCTCTACCATTCAAGCTTTCGCGAGTTCATCGCCACCAGGAGCTATGACGCCTCTGAGCCCGATCTCGCGGCGGCCAGTCAACGCCTGGCCGGCGCTCTTTGGAAGGAACTCGAGAGTGGAGAGTGAACCCGTAGAAGCCGCCCGCCTCCGCCGCGGGCGCAGGACCGGATCACGGCCGCATCCTCTTCACCGCCGCGGCGCCGCTGTCGAGCGCCTGAGCAGCCCCGTCAGCGCCCCAGATTCCCGACACCTCGGGCCGGCGGTGAGAACGACCTCTCCTGGCTTGGCAGATTTACAGTCTCTCCGATATCACTCTCCCCGATCCCACGAGGAGCGGCATCTGTGTCACGTCGGTAACCGCCACCACTGAGGTGACAGCCAGCTCGATCACGATCGCCCATCTCGTTCACTCCGGCGACGAGGAGCGGCATAGCCTAGTCGGGGCAACCAGTGGTCTGTGCCCGGCGCCCCTCAGAGGCTCTCGCGCTGGGGCTCGCGCGGGTCGAGCAGGCGCTTGGCGAGCGCCAGCTCCCAGGCGCCGCCGTAGCGGCCGGTGCGATAGCGCCAGCTCGCCAGGCCGCGCAACAGGGCCTTGCCCCAGGCCGGGGTGTGGTGGTCCTGGACGGTGGGGAAACGGCAGCCCAGGACGGTGGCGAAGTCGTGCACGCGGCGCCGCAGGCGCGGGGTGAGCCATGGCGCGTCGCGGTGGCAGACGTAGTCGAGCCAGCGCGGCTCGGTCCACTCCTCGGGCGTCGACGGCAGCTCGGGCCCGTCCGGTCCGTAGCGCTCGAGCACCGGCAGGCGCCGGCCGGCGGCGCGGGTGAGCTCGGAGGCCGGCTCGCGCCGCGGCGTGGGACTGTAGAAGTAGAGCACCACCTCGCTCTCGGGATGGATCGCCTTGATCCGCCGGATGAACCGAAAGGTGCTCTCGATCTCCGCCGCCTGGTCGCCGTCCGGACCGCCCAGGATGAACGAGAGCTCCGGGATGACGCCGTGCTCGCGGCAGCGGTGCGCCACCTCGAGGGTGTGCTCGACCCGCGAGCCCTTCTTCATCCGCCGCAGCGCCTCGTCGCTCGCCGATTCGGCGCCGATGTAGGCCATGGCGAGCCGGCTGCGGCGGATCCGCTGCCAGGTGCGAGCGGAGAATCCGGCCAGGGTGTCGGCGCGGGCGTAGCACCACCAGGGCAGCCCCAAACCCTCCAGCGCCGCGAGCAGCGGGATGCTGCCTTCTTCGGTGTCGAAGAAGTTGTGGTCGTAGAACTGCAACGCGGTGGCTCCCCAGCGGTCGCGCAGCTCGGCGCCGGCCGCAGCCAATCGGGCAGCTCCCTGCAGACGGGTGAAGCCGTTCCACATCGAGACGACGCCGCAGAACTCGCAGTGGTACCGGCAACCGATCGCCGCCTGGTGGACGGCCGTTCGGCTGCCCATGAAGCTCGGCCGCAGGTACCGCGCGACGTCGCCGACCCGCTCGTAGGGCAGCGGCGGCAGCTCGTCCGGAGGCCGGAAGGCGCGGTCCGCGTTGTGGACGACCGTACCGTCCTCGTCCTTCCAGGTCAGGCCCCTGATCGCGGCCAGTGCGGCGAGGTCGCGAGCGGCCCCGTTCGGGCCGCCGTTCGGGCCGCCGTGCGGGCCGCCGCCGGCAAGCGCCGCCAGCAGCTCGCGGAAGGTGTCCTCGCCCTGCCCGCGCACCACGTAGTCGACGTAGGGCGCATGGATCGCCGCGCCGGGATAGAGCGTCGGGAAATAGCCGCCCCAGACGATCGGCACCCCCGGATGGGCGGCGCGAATCGCCGTCGAGATCGCGATCGCCGGCCCGACCTGCGGCCCCGGCATGACGCTGACGCCGGCCACCGCCTCGCCCGCCGCCGCCAGGAAGCCGAGAGCGCTGCCGCCGGCATCGGCATCGACGTTGCCGTCGAGCAGCTGATAGCGGTGTTCGCCCTCGAGCGCCGCGCCGAGGGCCAGCAGCGAGAGCGGCAGGCGGATCGACCGCCGCGAGCAGATGCGCGGATTGATCAGCAGGACGGCCGGGCGGCGGTGCCTCGGGCCGGTCACGGGCGCCACCGCGCAGCGCCGGCCCGGCCGGCGCCGGCTATGGGTTGGCCACGATCCACGGCCGGGGCGCCTACCAGGATGGCTGGCAACTCGCCGGCAGCGGCCCGGCTCGGCGGCGCTCGCCGCTCGACCGGCTCGGCTGCCTCGGTAGCCTCGGTCGGGCGCGCCCGATAGACGGTCACCACCTCGTTGCCGAAGTCGCGGCGGACGGCGACGTCGAGCGCCAGGCCGGCCTCGCCCAGACCGTGCAGCAGCGCCTCGCCCTGGCCGTCGGTCGACAGCGCCACCAGCACCTCGCCCACGGGCTGTAGCACCCCGCGCACGCCGGCCGCGAAGCGTTCGAGGACATCGGTGCTGCGCCAGGCGCGGTCGAGGTCGGACACCGGCTGGCCGCGGAAGAAAGGCGGGTTGAACAGCACGAGGTCGAAGCGCTCGCCGGCCACGGGACCGAAGAGGTCACCCTGGCGCACCTCGATCGTTCCTTCCAGCCGGTGCAGCAGGGCATTCATGCGGGCGCAGCGCACCGCCTGGGGGTTGATGTCCACCGCCATCACCCGGAAGCCGCGCCGAGCGGCAAAGACCGCGCCGACGCCGCTGCCGGTCCCGAGGTCCAGCACCCGGATGGCGGCGGCCGGGCCGTGCGCCGCCGGCGCCCAGCAAAGCACCGCCTGCGCGAGCTGGGCGCCGGTGCGGAATACCGCCGGATTGAAGACTTCGGGGAGCACCAGCAGCGGCATGCCGCCGACTTCCTCGACCACCACTCGGCCGAGCCGCCGGCGCAGCAGTGGCCGCCACAGGAGGTAGCGGACCGAGGCCGCCAACCTCGTCAGCCCATTCATGACGCGCCGGCAGCCGCGCGCCGGCGGGTGCGCGGCCGCCACGGCGCGTGGGGGAACGAAGGTTCAGGCATTGCCGGAGCGCGCGGCCACGGCGCCGCGCCGGAGCTCAGATCTGCGGCACGACCTTGAGGTAGGCCCCCGCCGCCTTGAGCGCGTTCCAGAAGGCGTTGGGCTCGCGCTGGTAGGAGCGGGTGAGGAGCTCCTCGCCCTGCCCGCGATCGCCCTTGAGGATGTAATAGGTGCCGATCTCCGCCAGCCAGTCCTCGTCGTCGGGCTTCATTTTCAGCACCTTGTCGAAGACCGGCCGCGCCTTGTCCCACTCGCCTGCCTCGTAGTAGACGCGGCCGATGCGGATCCAGTCCCCGGGATCCGACTTGCCCCCGGTGACCGTGTCGAAGATCGCCTGCCCCTCGGCCTTCTTTCCGGAGAGGTAGTAGACGCGGCCCACCGCGATGTTCTCCCAACTGCCCTTCTCGGCCAGCACCTTCGCGGCGCCGAGCAGGTTCGCCGCCGCTTCCGCCGGCGGCTTGCCGGCGAAGAGGCCCGGGCTCAGCGTCACCTTCTTCGCGGCATAGGCGCCGGTCGCCCCGCCCACCACGAACACCACCACCAGCCACCATCCCGAAACCCGCCGAGCCGACGCTTGCACGCTCATCGTTGCCCTCCTGTCATTCCATGCGGAGCCGCGCCGCCCGCGGGAGAGATCACTTCGCCGCCGGGGAACCACCGGCCGCGGGACACGGCGCGCCGCCCGCGATCCAGGCCTTGAAGCCGGCGACGAAGACGTCGTGAGGGATGGCGACCGGGGCACGGCCCACGCCCGGGTCCCAGCCCCAGAGCACCAGCTTGTCGTGGCTCACGTGCTCGAGCAGCGCCGCGAAGTCCCTGCCGCCATTGCGGCGCGGGTCCTTGATCGTCGCGCAGAGCTCCGCCTTCGACAGCCCGATGAACACCATCTTCCGCTCCGGCGGCGGCAGGCGCCAGCCAGGCGCACCGGGCGGCATGTGGGGTCCGTAGCTCGCCGGCGGGTTGCTCGCGGCGTGGCAGGTCGAGCACGGCAGGCCGGGCGCCCCCCTGCCCTCGGGGCCGCGCTGCACGTTCTGGGCGTGGGCGGTGCCGGTGTCGAGTTGCAGCGGCGCGTCGCCCGGGATGTGGCAGTTCTGGCAGCGCGGGTGCTGCAGCACGGCCTGAATGGTGTCAAAGGCGGCGAGCGCCGCCGCCCGGTCCGGCAGCTCCGCTGCCGCCAGGCCGCGGCCGCCGAGCGCCGCCGTGCCGGCGAACGGCAGCATGGCGGCGAGCAACAGCACCACGGCCGCCGGCGCTGGCGTGCTCCGCTTCCTCCCTCGCATGGCGCACATCTCCTAAGGCGTCCTCAGGCGAGCCGCAGCGGCAGGCGGCGCAGCCGCTTGCCGGTCAGCGCGAAGACGGCGTTCGCCACCGCCGGCGCGATCGGCGGCGTACCGGGCTCGCCGGCGCCGCCGGACTTCTCGCGGCTGTCGACGATATGGACCTCGACCTGCGGCATCTCGTGCAGGCGCAGGACCCGGTAGTCGTGGAAGTTGCTCTCGACGACCCGGCCTGCCTTCATCGTCAGCTCGGAGTGCAGCGCCGCCGAGAGACCGAAGACGACGGCGGACTCGATCTGCGCGCGGACGCCGAGCGGGTTGACGCAGATGCCGCAATCGACGGCGGCGGTGACCCGCCGCACCCGGATCTGACCGCCCTCGACGGCGACCTCGGCAACCTGCGCGACGATGCTCCCGAACGACTCGTGGACGGCGAGGCCGCGGCCGGTGCCGGGCGGCGGCGGGCTGCCCCAGCCGGCCTTGGCGGCAGCCAGCTCGAGCACCGCGCGGACCCGCGGCGACTTGGCGAGCAGCGCCCGGCGGAATTCCAGGGGATCCCGCCGCGCCGCGTGCGCCAGCTCGTCGACGAACGATTCGACCGCGAAGGCGGTGTGGGTGTGGCCGACCGATCGCCACCAGAGGACGGGCACCCCGTTGGCGACCGCGTGCAGGTCCACCCGATGATCGGGGATGGCGGTGACGTAAGGGCTGTCGGCGGCCCCTTCGACGCAGGTGGGGTCGACTCCGTCCTTGATCATCGCCGCGAACGGCGAGCCGGCCACGATCGACTGCGACACGATGCGCTGCCGCCAGGCGCGCGGTGCGAGCCCCGGGGGCTCCGTGGTCGATGCGTCCGCCGGTCCCAGCACCGCTTCCAGGCGATGGACCGCCATCGGGCGGTAGTAGCCACCGCGGATGTCGTCCTCGCGCGTCCACACCAGCTTGACCGGCCGGTCGAGGCCCTTGGCCACGTGGGTGGCCTCCACCACGAAGTCCGACGCGACGTTCGCCCGCCGGCCGAAGCCGCCGCCGAGGAACGTGGTATGGATCGCCACCTGCTCCGGCCGCAGACCGAGGATCGCCGCCACCCTTTGCTGATCGACGGTCTGGAACTGCGTCCCGGTCCATACCTCGCAGCCTTCGGCGGTGCGGCGCACCGTGCAGTTGAGCGGCTCCATCGGCGCATGCGCCAGGTACGGCACGGTGTACTCGGCGGTGACGGTGACCGGCGCGGACGCGGCCGGCGCGCCGGCGGCGGGGGCGAGGCTCGCCGCGCTTAGCGCGCGCTCGGCGTCGCCGGCGGCGGCGGCCTTGACGCCGGGCGTCCTGGACCGCTCGCGGTAGGTCTCGCGCAGCTCCGCCGTGTCGATGCCGGCATGCGGACCCAGCTCCCAATCGACCTGCAACACGTCGCGGCCGCGCTTGGCGGCCCAGAAATGATCGGCGGCGACGGCGACTCCCGACGGCACCGCGAACACCGCCCGCACGCCGGGCAGCGCCAGCGCCGCGGCCCCGTCGAAGCCGCGCACCGTGCCGCCGAAAGTCGGCGGGTGCGCCACGACCGCGGTCAGCATCCCCGGCAGGCGCACGTCGAGCCCATACACGGCGCGGCCGGTGATCTTCTCCGGAGTGTCGAGGCGGCGGGTCGGCTTGCCGATGACCTGCCAGTCGGCCGGCGCCTTCAGGATGACACGGTCGGGGGGCGGCAGCTTCGCCGCCGCCTCGGCCAGCGC